>ERZ773158.2393-NODE-2393-length-13891-cov-4.127349_pt1 | contig 13891 bp, 11 predicted proteins | sample MGYA00511918_ERZ773158 | MGnify/ENA primary metagenome ERZ773158 (study PRJEB29015, sample SAMEA2737876) | human gut metagenome | biome: human gut; feature: human-associated habitat; material: faeces | place: China | collected 2012 ...
TGACTGCGAATGGCAGCATCATTGACCCCCAATCCAAAAAGGCGGAGCTAGTCATCCAGTACGTAATGAAATTCTGGGAAAGAAAAATAATTGCTCCAAAAGTTGCTAACCAATAGTTAATTTTTAAACGTCTAAATAATGCATATGCACCGATTCCGGCAACAAACAATAAAATAAAGCCAGAAATGATTTGAAACCATACCCAACTATGAGTTAAAAACAAGAGCAAGCCTAACCCATAGACCATGTATGGGCCATAAACGGCATTTACAATCTGGCCTGATTGACAATAACCAAAATTAGACATGAAATAACTAAAACGTCCCAGCTTAAACTGCATGGCCGTATCATAAATTCGATTGAAATGGAAAAAGGTATCATATCCCACAATGACATTTCCTGAAAGGGTCTGAACTGAAAGTAAACTAAAAACAGCAATTAAAATAACTCCAATTGCCCACCAGTTTTTTTGATTTTGTAATGCTTTTTTCACTTTTCAGCCCCATTTTCTTCCAAATCTGCAACATTAATATTCTACACTAAAAAAATACCCAACTCCATTAAATTTGGAATTAGGTATTCTATCTATTGATTTTTTAGTAATTTGCGTCGCTTAAAAACATAATAACAAACAACAATTCCATACGGAACGTATACCAGTAAGGCTACTACCGCTAAAATAATTACCAATGGAGTTGTCTTTTTCTGAATGAAATAGGCTGCAATTAAAGCCACAAATAATGGCGTAATCACAAAATTAGCAAACTTACGTAATTTTATTAATTTTTGATCAATTTCTTCGACCGTCATTTTATCACTCCTGTTTTATTGAAACAATTTAAATCGTGTTTCGTCATCAATAAAATCTTTATCTTTGGCATTACCTTCAATTGAACCAAAATTCATTTCAGCACGTAATTGCCAACTACTTGGAAGTTTAAATTCGGCTTTAACAGCTGTACTAATCAACGGATTATAGTGTTGCAGTGACGCTCCGAAACCGACATCTTCCAGCATGACCCATATAGCCAGCTGATGCATGGCCGAAGTTTGCAGCGACCAGCCGGGGAAGTTATCCTGATAGGATGGGAAAGCCTCCTGAAGTCCTTTCACTACCTTTTGGTCTTCAAAGAAAAGCACAGTCCCATATCCGCAAGCAAACGAGTTATCTATTTTTTCTTCCGTCTTTACGAAAGCCTCCGCGGGCACAATTTTCTTCAACGCATCTTTCACAATCTGCCACAGTTTCTTGTGTGATTCCCCTAACAAAAGTACCACCCGCGTAGACTGCGAATTAAATGCAGACGGCACGTGGCGTACGGTCATATTGACGATACACTCAATCTCCTGATCCGGGATAGGCGACTGATTAGTAATTGAATAGTAAGTCCGGCGATGTTTCAAAGCTTCACTAAAAGATCTTTCCATAATAGCTCCTTTCTAAATGTTATATTCTTAAACTCTCTTATTTTTATAACAAGTAGCTCTGTTGACTTGTTCAGTTAGAGAATATATTTGTACCTTCGCGCTGTCAATATACAGACATCAATTCATTGTAAAAAGGAAAAATGGCTAAACAGAAATTCTACGTTGTATGGGAAGGCGTGACGCCCGGGGTTTACACATCCTGGACGGACTGCCAGCTTCAAATCAAAGGATACGAAGGCGCCAAATACAAATCATTCGACACCCGCGAAGAAGCGGAACGCGCACTGGCCACCTCTCCTTACGCCTATATCGGAAAAAACGCCAAGAAGAAAAGCGAGAAAGTTTCTTCGGAAACATTGCCCGCCTGCGTGATTGACAACAGTCTGGCGGTGGACGCTGCCTGCAGCGGCAACCCCGGTCCTATGGAATATCGCGGAGTCCACATAGCCAGCCGCCAGGAAGTCTTCCATTTCGGCCCGACGAAGGGAACGAATAATATCGGCGAATTCCTCGCTATCGTACACGGACTGGCTTTGCTGAAACAGAAGGGATTCGATATGCCCATTTACAGTGACAGCGTCAATGCAATCAGCTGGGTGCGGCAAAAGAAATGTAAGACCAAGCTTCCGCGTACCGCAGAAACAGAGGAACTGTTCAAACTGATAGAACGTGCGGAGAAATGGCTTCGGGAAAACACATACACCACCCGTATTCTGAAATGGGAAACCAAAGAATGGGGAGAGATTCCGGCAGATTTTGGCAGAAAATAAGACAAAAAGACCAAACACCCCAAAATATATTTTTATCTTTGAACCCAAGATAGCATTTTTGTATCCAAACACATCAATAAATGTATGAAAAATAAGCAATTTATTATTTTAACGGTCGTTTGCGTCGTTACTCTTCTCCCTTTTATGGGATTAACGGATTTCCATACCAAAGGGGAACCCCGCGAAGCAATCGTTGCATACTCCATGATTGAAACCGGTAACTGGACGCTTCCCGTCAACAACGGCGGGGACATCGCCTACAAGCCGCCCTTGTTTCACTGGTGTATTGCCGCCCTTTCCTCTATTGCCGGGAAAGTAACGGAATACACTTCACGTATGCCCTCTGCATTGGCACTGATAGCTATGGTGTTAGGCGGATTCTTATTCTACGCCAAACGCAGGGGAGCTTCAGTCGCCCTCCTTATGGGCTTAATTACCCTGTCTAATTTTGAAGTCCACCGTGCCGGTATGAACTGCCGCGTTGACATGATGCTGACCGCCTTTATCGTACTCGCGCTCTACCAACTCTACCGTTGGTGTGAGAAAGGGCAAAAAGGATTCCCCTGGATAGCCACCTTGTTTATGGGATGTGCCACACTAACCAAAGGTCCCGTAGGTATCCTCCTGCCTTGCATGGTCACCGGGGTCTTTCTGCTGATCCGGGGTACCAGTTTCTTCAAAGCCTTTTTCTCGATGGCACTGGTAGCCATTACGTCCTGTATCCTGCCCGCCCTTTGGTACATCGCTGCCTACCAACAGGGAGGAGATAATTTCATCTCACTGGTTATGGAGGAGAATTTCGGTCGTTTCATGGGAAAAATGAGCTACGAATCCCATGAGAATCCTGCTTACTACAATATCATTACAGTCGTATCCGGCTATGCCCCTTACACATTGTTGGTTCTGCTTTCCTTATTCAGCCTTACATACGGGAAAATAACCGGAAAACCCCGCGAATGGTGGCAGAGGTTCACAACATATATCCGCGAAATGGACAACACCCGCTTGTTCTCTTTATTGAGCATTGTTCTCATTTTCGTTTTTTACTGCATCCCAAAGAGCAAGCGCAGTGTTTACCTGTTACCCATTTATCCGTTCATCGCCTATTTCCTTGCCGAATATATCATGTATCTGGTCCGGAAAAACTCAAAAGCAGTTAAGATATACGGCGGATTTCTCTCCGTCGCCGCTATTCTTCTCCTTGTCACATTTATAGCCGTGCGGTTAGGATTAGTGCCCGACAGTATTTTCCACGGAAGACACGCCGCCGAGAATATAGCCTTCATGAACGCGTTGGCAAATATCTCACTCAACGCAGGCCACATCATCGTCATCTGCCTGCCATTAATTGCAGCCATCTATTTCTTCCGGACAATCAGGAAAAAAGAATCGGGAATGAACGTAGTGTATGCCACTCTTTTCGTTACATTCTCGCTTTTCATGTCATTGGACGGTGCTTACCAGCCCGCCATACTGAACACCAAATCGGACAAAGGAATGGCGGAAGATATCCGGGAAATAGCTTCGGGCAGCAAGATCTATTCTTATGTAGCTGTCGATATGCTCCGTTTCTACACGGTCAATTTCTATCACAACGACCAGATAGGATTGTTTGAAAAGGATATGCCGGCCGAAGGCTATCTATTGGTAGGACGACGCGATTTTGAAGGTTTCAAGCCCAAATATGAATCCGAATATACTTTTGAAGAAGTATATCAGAGCACGAAAAGAGGATGTGACATCCGTGACATTATTTACCTGTATCGTTTCAAGAGAAAATAGCCATAGGATCAGCATAGAATAACAGAAAAAGAAGTAAACCCGTTACAGGTTTACTTCTTTTTCTATCAGATAACGCGGACGGCGTTTCACCTCCTTATATATTTTACCGATATATTCACCGATCACTCCGACGGCAGTCAGGATAGCGCCGCCGATAAACCAGACAGAAATGAGTAGCGAAGTCCAACCTCGGATTACGTCTCCGCCAATAAACTCCACCAAAGCATAGATAATGGCCAGAAAAGAAACCAGCATAAAGATAAGCCCGGATGTGGTAATCAGGCGTAATGGTTTGACAGAGAAAGAAGTGATTCCGTCCAGGGCGAAGTTCAACATCTTCGTGAACGGATATTTCGATTCACCGGCAAAACGTTCCTTGCGGTCGTAATAGACAGAAGCGGTAGGATATCCGAGCATACACACCATGCCCCGGAGGAAAAGATTACGTTCGGGGAAAGACACCAATGCCTTCAGGGAGCGCTTGCTCATCAGGCGGAAATCCGCATGATTGTAAACAATCTCCCCGCCCATTGTCCGCATCAGTTTGTAGAACATCTGCGCGGTATGTTTCTTGAAGAACGTGTCCGTTTTACGTTCCCGCCGTACACCGAACACCACATCGGCCCCCTGATTATAATAATCCACCATTTCCACAATAGCATTCACATCATCCTGCAAATCAGCGTCGATAGATACAGCCGCATCATAATCGCCGGCCGCCACAAAATCCAATCCCGCCCAGAGAGCCTGCTGATGCCCGACATTATGCGCCAGTTTCAAGCCCGCCACACACCTATGAGATTCAGACAATTGCTCTATCAGTTTCCAAGTAGTGTCCTTGCTTCCGTCGTCCACATACAAAATCTTTCCTTCGGCCACCTTCCCTTCCTGCTCCATTCGGGCAAGCACATCAGATAGCTGACGAGTCGTTTCTTTCAATACTTCTTCCTCATTATAACAAGGAACTACAATCACAAGTCTCACGCCGTTCATAGCTTTTTATGTTTAAAGACAAACCGAACAAATAAGAAATTCACAGGAATCGCTATCGCAAACACCGGCACAGGTGCCCATGCTTTAGAAACTCCCAGATAGAGGAATACATTCAACAGAATGATATGCAACAAATAATTAACCAGATGCGCCCCTCCCATACCAACCAACTTTTTCCATGACGGAGTGGTTCCGAACGTAAAATAAGAAGTCAGATAGAAGTTGACAATAAAACTGATTACATATCCCGTCGTATAGGCTACATTGACGTTGATAAAAGATTGCAGGAAATAATAAATCCCATAATGCAATGCCGTAGCCAGCACACCGACCACGCCAAAACGTATAAACTCTTTCACCAACGGCTTTGTTTTCATAAAGCACTTACTTCTTGACGGATACTTTATCTAATGTCTTGTGTTCTTTTACCAGGGATTCCGTACTTTGCAGCATAGAGAAGCAATAATCCTTCAAGTTCCGGAAAGCCTCCTCATCAGTACCGGTGGCAGCGTGGAGCTTACCTTCCTCCAGTTTGTACTTGAATTCCTGTTGGCTGTCCGGCGAATAGATAAACATATTCACCGAGTCTCTTGCCCCGATCAGATTATCCGCCGTAAAGAACATACAAGGACGTTCTTCTTCCAACAGATTGACACCGAAATTGTTTTGCAGGTAACTTATGTTAAGCAGCCCCAACAACGTAGGAGATACATCCACCTGCCCACCAAAACCGTCGTATACCCCCGGCTTGATATCTTTCCCGTAAATCATCAGAGGGATATGGTTATAAGACTGGGGCATTTCACATTCAGGTGTTCCCACCATTTTGCCATGATCGCCCAGAAAAACGAAAATCGTATTGTCAAACCACGGCTGTTTTTCCGCAGCCTGCATAAACTGCCGGATAGACCAGTCGGCATATTCTACAATCTGTTCTTCGAGCACATCACTATGCGGGTGGAAATAGGGCGGAATCACATAAGGGGGATGATTGCTGATAGACAGCAATACGCTGAAGAACGGATTCCCCGTCCCGGCCCTTTCATTCAAAATAGGAAGTGCATACTGATACATGAAGTCATCCTGCACACCGAAGCTGTTCACTACTTTTTCCGAAGGATAATTCTCCTGAGCGTAGATTTCGTCGAACCCGTTCGTGCGAAGGAAAGCATTCATATTGTCGTACTGCGATTCGTGAGTCATAAAGAACAGGTTACAGTATCCGTTCTCCTGCAATACGGTAGGCAGTCCCGAATAGACAGGAATCACAGAACCTTTCATGGCATTCCGTTTCATGATAGCCGGAAAAGAATAAAGCGTGGAATAAATACCATGATTGGTATGAATACCGGAGGAGTAGAAATGACTGAAACTCAAGGATTGCTGATAAAGGCTGTCCAGATAGGGAGTCAGTTTCTTATCCGATCCAAAAGTCCCCATTAGATTGGCGGACATAGACTCCATAAAGACCAGAACTACGTTCCTGCGATTAGGCGTACCTTCCCGTTCTACTTTCCGTGCGATCGGAGACAACCGGTCAATTCCTTGCCTATGCAAATATTTCTGTACTTTTGATAAAGCGTCTTCCTCAGACATCAGATGCAGAGTCCGGTTTTCTTTCCGGTTATCATCCAGTGTACTTGTCAGCAGATTAAAGACGGGATTCACTCCCAACTGATTCAGGAACGGGTCTTCACAATAATATGCCTGACTTACTTTTATCGGGTTATATCCCATACGCCCACGAATGCCGAACAGGCAAAGCCCGATACAAATTGCACCTGCTACCAACACAGCTACCCGGCTCAACAGACTTATCTGTGGTGCAGCCTTTTCTGCCCTACGATAGAAATAGGATGCAAGGGAAGAAGCTCCCCAAACAAATACCACGATAGACAGGAGTCCGAGGAATATCGGAAAATAGTAAGAAGACTCCCCAAACATCAGACCAGCTGTTGTACCGCCATAGCCGAACCAATTATAAATAGAAGAATTAATCGTTTTGAAGAAATATTCAAAATATGGAATATTGGCAGCAGCGATAACAAAAGATACCGAATAAAAACAACTAAAATAAACCGTTGTAAACCTAAACAGCCATTTAGCGGTGTAGTTACAAAGAGCGGCTACCCACAAAACAACCAGAGGGAGCAACAGGATATAACAAGCTATTACATTGTCAAACCAGAGTCCGCGGAGGAAAGCACCGGACTGCAAAAGAACATCTCCCTTTATTTCTGCCGGGAATTGATAGTCAATGGAACAGAACAGTGTGAACCGGAAAATAAAGAAAATGAAGAGAGCTGCCACGTGTATGGATAACAGATATAAGAGGTAGCACTCAAAACGTTTTATAGAGATTCCTTTCATTAGATTCAACTTAAAAAAGTTCCATTATAATTATTCCGTTACAGTTGCTGCATATCGTGTAAGCGTTTGTAATATCCGTTCAGTGCAATGAGTTCCTCATGCTTGCCGCGTTCTACAATCTCTCCCTCATAGAGCACGCAGATTTCATCCGCATTCTTAATAGTAGAAAGACGGTGAGCAATGGCAATCGTTGTACGCGTCTTCATCAAACGCTCCAACGCTTCCTGTACCAGACGTTCCGATTCGGTATCCAGTGCCGAAGTAGCCTCATCCAGAATCAGAATCGGCGGGTTCTTCAAGATAGCACGGGCAATACTGATACGCTGACGCTGACCACCGGACAACTTACCGCCCCGGTCACCGATATTCATATTATATCCCTCCGGCTTCTCCATGATAAAATCGTGTGCATTCGCAATCTTGGCAGCTTCTATCACTTGCTCCATTGTTGCATTTTCCACACCAAAAGCGATGTTGTTGAAGAATGTGTCATTAAACAAGATTGCTTCCTGATTCACGTTACCGATCAAACTGCGCAAATCGGCAATACGAACATCACGTATACTGGTTCCGTCGATTGTGATATCTCCTTCCTGCACATCGTGATAGCGCGGCAGCAAATCCACCAACGTCGATTTACCCGAGCCCGACTGTCCTACCAGTGCGATCGTCTGACCTTTAGGAACTGTCAGGTTCACATGCTTCAACACTTCCCGTTTACCGTCATAACTGAAAGTGATATCCTTAAACTCAATTTTGTCATTCAGTCCCTTCAACGGTTTCGGATTCGAAATTTCTTTGATCTTATTCTCAGCTTTCAGAATCTTGTCTACACGCTCCATTGAAGCCAGACCTTTCGGGATGTTGTATCCTGCCTTCGCAAAATCTTTCAACGGATTGATTACGCTATACAAGATCACCATATAAAAGATAAATGTCGGAGCGTCAATCGATGCGTTTTGTCCCAGAATCAATGTACCGCCGAACCATAACACAGCTACAATCAGAATCGTTCCTAAGAACTCACTCATAGGATGCGCCATAGCCTGACGTATGGCAACCTTATTTGTCGCGTCACGAAGTTCGTTGCTGCATTTGGTGAAACGGTTAATCATTTTGTCTTCCGCAATAAAAGCTTTGATAATGCGCAAGCCACCCAACGTTTCTTCCAGTTGCGACATCGTATCGCTCCACTTGCTCTGCGCCTCCAAAGACTGGCGTTTCAGTTTTCGTCCTACCACACCCATCAGCCAACCCATTCCCGGCAACACAACGATCGTAAAGAGAGTCAACTGCCAGCTGGTGATGACCAGTGTCGCAAAATACAGAATAATCATAATCGGACTCTTCATCAACATATCCAACGAGCTGGTAATGGAGTTTTCCACTTCACCCACATCCCCGCTCATACGAGCGATAATATCTCCTTTTCTCTCTTCCGAGAAGAATGACATCGGCAGACGCATCACCTTAGCATACACCATAATACGGATATCACGCACCACTCCTGTACGCAACGGAATCATTACAGCCGAAGAAGCGAAATAACAACCGGTTTTAAACAATGTCATAATCATCAGGAACAGTCCCAAAAAGATAAGCGCCATAGTAGGTCCATTATCTATTATCATCTGACTGATATAATAATAGAAGTTATTCTTAGCAACATCGGCCAAATCACCACTTCCCCATTCCATAAAATGATAGACCTTATCAGCCCCTTCCGTCTTGAACAGGATGCTCAGAATAGGAATCAAAAAAGTGAATGAAAACACATTGAATACAGCAGATAAAATATTCAGCAAAACAGCCCAGCCGATATACTTCTTATAAGGCGACACAAAACGTCGCATCAATTGTAGAAATTCCTTCATTACTTGTTATTAAATAAGTTAAGACCGCAAAGATACAATAAAACCGATTAACAGACAGCAGTTTCACCGAATTATTAACGCGATTTATCGAAAAGAGCTTGTAAGAAAGCGATCATATATCCGACAAACTCTCATTTTCCGAGTCATAAAGTCTTCCTTCCGGCAAGTCTTTCGCAATTACCCTGTATCTCTTTTTGAGCGACAGCCACCACATGATAATAAACTCCGCGCGTTTTCCTGTACGATTTCACTCCCAACCGTTGCAGAATACGTCCGAAATAGTTCACCTGACCGGAAGAGAATTTCATTTTACTCGCCTTTTGTATCCGTTGCAATATATCGGCAGCAAGTATCCACTCTCCTTCTTCCTCATCGTCCGCAACGCGGTAATACACAAGAAACAGCTGTTCGATAAGCGGTGACTGTTCAAACTCCTGATTGGCTTCCGTCATAATGGCTTCTTCCTTTTCGTCAAACCAATACCGTTCATTGTGATAGAGCGCCGCCATTGCCTGCGCATAAAGCTGTTCATAATCAACAGGACGAACCACATCAATCACTCCCGTAACCTCCACACCTATATAACGACGACTGCCGGAAGTATCTGTCAGCAAATCCTTATGATTGCTTGTTCCGATGAAAGAAGCGTAACGGCGAAGTTCTTCTACCGCCGAAGCATTCGGGCGCCGTGTATTAACGACCGGCTTTTGCATGATATGTTTAAGGAAAGGCTGCTGATTGATACCTATCTGGTCAAACTCATCCATATTAATCAGCAAAAAACGATTCAGATACAACTCCGCATCCCGTTTCCGGCTAAAGTCAATGCTATCCGTATAGTACGCCTGCAAACACGGCGGTAGAATCAGGCGGCAAAACGTAGATTTCCTGTAAGCCTGCGGACCGACTAATATAGGCGAAGTGCTGTTTGCATGATTTTTACCCAGTCCACGCCAATGAGCTATCATGCTGAGAAACCAACGACGGAACAACTGTGCCCAATGGGGATTATTGCAAGGAACCCGCTTTGCCAGATCTCCGATGTGATCTTTGCCGTCCCAACGGGGGAGATCATAAAGGAACTCTTCAATAGGCTGATAAACCGGCACATGATCTGAATTCAGATAACGCACCACGTCTTTGTCCCACAATTTAAGCCCTTCGTATTGCGCATTCATGGTAATACTTGCCATCAGCCTCTTATTTACCGGACGAAAATAAAAATCAAAACTGTTCCGTTGCCGGCATTCCACTTGCGAGGTCAACAGATTGAAACGAAACTCATAACGACGTTTCATAAACTCATCCATTTGCATCACAAACAGTTGTTCCGGCAGCAGACTGCTTTTATCCGCAAACCCTTTGCAAGTACGATATACATTCTGCACTGTCTCACGGATCAGAAATTCATCATCCGGCAAGCGGTAATGGGCACGAGTCCACCGCACTGTATCCTCTGCGGGAATACCGGCACGAAAACAATGTCCGGCCAGACAAACCAGCAAGGAATGTATATCATCTCCCGGCTGATAGCCATGCTGCTCATCCAAAGCCCGCGCAAAAGCCGCCTCAAAAAGTACGGAAAGAGCTTTATAACTCTCATATCCCGGTACAAGCCGTTGCAAAGGCGAGGTTTCCGCCTTCACCTGTTCGCGATAGGTCGTTTCTCCCGGCATAGCCATAGGCTGTTTCATATAGACAGGCATCGCTTCGGGATTGAAATACAGTTCGGGGTCGAAGGTCAGACGACAATATTGCTCCAGTGAAGGTTCTTTCAAGTCGATATCGAAAGGAAGCTGCGGTTGATAAAATTTCACGGCGAGCCGGTAAGCGTGCGCATGGAAAAGTTCCGCTTGCTCACGGTTGCCCGGCAAAAGATCGTCAGGATAAGTAAAGCGTACCCATATCTTTACCGACTTTCCGGAAGAACCGGTAAAAGCAAGATAGGTCTGCGGAAACTCCTTCACACGTTCTTTCACCTCATCCGCTTCCATAGGTCCGGAGAGATTGTTCACTTGAAGCATCACCACTCCGTTGTACTCGTCCATTGTCATTACCCCGTTCTTACGGACAAAGGCAGCCGCAGGAAGCAACTTCGGCACTTTCTGTACATAGTCATTTTTATCTCCCGGAAATATATAAGGCAGGACTTCTCTCATTCCTGAGACGAGTTGTGCTTTAGTTTCCACTTTCATTTGCTCCACGAGCTGTTCGATTTTCAACGTCCGCAAAGTGTTCACTCTGCCGTCGTCTCTAATTTGTGTTATTCTCATTACTTATTTAGTTTGTCCTGCATGTTTGTGTAGGGCGATTATTACCGGAGACAAAAGTACTGTAAATATTCCATACAAACAAATTTTAAAAGCGCTGGTTCTTCTTTCTACCAGAAAAGATTTTTCAATTTCATTTCTCATATTCTCATACTTTTCAGTTAAAGTGTAGTCAATCAAATAGATGTACTATGAGAAATACTTTTTCAAACAGGCATTTCTCATAGTTTATTCCACATTTCGGCTCAAAATTCGGGTATTTCTCATTGTTTTTCAGAGTATTTCTCATAGTCAGCACAACTCTGCTTGCCTAATGCCGGATACCTTATCCAATATGAAATTAAACTATTATTTACGTATAAACAACTAAGCATTTACTTGTTTTCCGCCCAATATTGTTGTATCTTTGAAGGAACATTCCAACCGTTCCACTCCAGTGCATAGGCCTGTCTACTCCAGTAAAAAGTTCTGTCTACTGAAGTGCAAAGAACCGTCTACCGGAGTGGAACGATAGAAGCATCGGTAGGAAAAGAAAGGAATGAAGGCAAGATATAGCAACAGCCTAAGTAACATAATACATAAATCACCATTAAATTGAAACAGCAATGGCAATACAATTCGAGTTTTATAAGAATCCCCAACCGGAAAAAGAAGGGGAAGAACCAAGCTACCACCCTCGCGTAGTTAATTTTCAACATGTCACTACTCAGCGACTAGCAAAAGAAATCCACATGGCAACTACTTTCGGAAAAGCAGAAGTAGAGGCAATGTTAATGGAACTGAGCAGATGCATGGGCAATCATCTGCGCGAAGGAGAAAGAGTGCATCTGGACGGGATCGGGTATTTTCAAATCACGTTGCAAGCCGCCGAACCCATACACTCACTTACTACCCGTGCCGACAAAGTGAAACTAAAATCCATCAACTTCCAGGCCGACAGAGACTTGAAAAGTTTGTGTATGACCACACACCTGCGGCGTTCGAAATATAAACCGCATTCCGCCTCTCTTTCAGAAGAAGAAATTGACTGGAAACTCACGGAATATTTTGCAACGCATCCTGTCTTGACTCGTACTAATATGCAGTCTCTTTGCAGCTTCACTCAAAGTATGGCCAGCCGGCAAATACGCAGGCTAAAGGCAGAAGGTAAGCTGCAAAATATTGGGAAGCCTACGCAACCTATCTATGTTGCAGGGGCGGGATACTATATTTAGCATACTAAAATTTGTATCAATAGTGAAACATAGGTTCAAAAATTCAAGGCATGCCCAATAATTCTCTTGAAAAAAAATAAAATACCATGAAATATACGAGAATATACAAATTTATTGTAACTTTGGAATCATTTTGATTAGAAAAGCAACAGGATTACAGAAAAATGGTTAGGTCTGCGTTTATGGGAACTTTTGGAGAAGAAGCCATGAAATGGTTAAGTCTCTTGACAGCGCCACAATATGACTATATTGTGGCTATAGCACGTAAGTGCCCCCGTTTAATTGACGTCATCCTTCGGGAAAGCAAGACGTTTTCTCCTTCGATCTGGGATAAAGTAATAACAGAACATGCTCTGCCTTTTCATTTTGCACAAATGCCCCCAAAGCATAATTATTTACTAATTGACGACAGTGTGTTCTATGGAAGCACATTCAAAAAGATAGAGACACTTATAAAGAATTTAAACAATATTTCTCAATCTGAAAATGCGAATGAATGTAACAAGATCAATATAAAAAACGCTACCCTTTTTCTCTTAGAAAACAACAGACTGGAAAACCTAAATATCAATATGTACTTCCGGACCGGAAATGAGCAGCAAGCAGTCACATTCGTCAATTATGAAATGTCAGCATTCCTTAAAGGAGGACCTTATGATTTAGAATTCCCTATCATATATCATCCAGGAGAGTTCGACGAAAATAAAATACAAACTGCACTGGAAGAGAACTTTCCCGAAGCACAAATTTATTCATTGGACGAACCCGTTCTATTGGAAAACGGAGAGAATGCAACAAGAAAAAGTTGGACAATATTGTTTTATCCTATAAACAAAAGAAATGCACAGTCTACAGATCCAGAATTCAGCAAAATAAGATTTTTCCTTAACGAGACCCGGAATGAGCTCAGAATTGTGCCTTTCTCTCCCTATCCATTAACAACGGATGCACTAAGTAAATTTGATTTATTCCTTCCCGATCAGCACAAAGATTTATACAGAAAGGTTTACAATCGTGTATCTCATCTTCTTGATTTAGAAGCTAACAACGAGGACGAAGAATATATTGTCTATCAGACAGAAAGAAGTTTGGTTATATGGATAAATTACTTGCTGTCTATTAATTTATATATCAAAAACCTGTTGGCGGAATTAATTTAGTGCATACTTAATTCTGCCAATGGGCTTGTC
>ERZ773158.2396-NODE-2396-length-13877-cov-3.111417_pt1 | contig 13877 bp, 9 predicted proteins | sample MGYA00511918_ERZ773158 | MGnify/ENA primary metagenome ERZ773158 (study PRJEB29015, sample SAMEA2737876) | human gut metagenome | biome: human gut; feature: human-associated habitat; material: faeces | place: China | collected 2012 ...
GGTCTGATAACGAAGCAGGGAAAAGCTGCGCTAGGGCAAAGCGATGTCGTCATGCAGAACATGCAGCAGAAAGCTCAGGACTTGCTGGGTACCGTGCCGGATGGCGAAGCCCGTCAGCAGTTATCTTTTCAATTGCAGCAGTCGATGCAGTCATTTCACAACCAGGCCCGCCGGTATGAGGTTGGCCAGTTCCAGCAGTTTCAGGATCAGCAGTTCTCCGCTATTAAGCAAAACGTGGTAACCCAGTCGCAGGGGCTCTATGGTGATGATGCAGCGTTTGTTAATACGGTAAAAATGGGGTTTGATGCGATCGATCAGTACGCCGCCGCTCATGGATGGAGCCAGGAACAGGTTGTAGCGGAAAAAGAAAAGCTGAAAGAGCAGGCGGCAGATAGCGCGCTGAGTACTGCAGCATCGCAACAGTATATTCAGTTCATGCAGCAGAATGGTGAGCCTGGAGACAATGAGGGTGCGCCACGTGTTACGGCGCATGGTAATTCGTCAGCCGCCAGAGGGCTGCGAAATAATAATCCGGGGAACATCGAAGCCGGTTCCAATTCGTGGGATGGCCAGGCGGGTAGTGATGGGCGTTTTGCGAAATTCGTGACGCCCGAGCATGGGATCCGAGCGCTGGGTAAAAACCTGCTGTCGTACCAGCGCCAGGGATACGACACCGTGAGCGAGATCGTTAATCGTTGGGCGCCGGCCAGCGATGGCAATAACACAGAAGCGTACATTGCCGCATTATGCAAAAAGCTGAATGTCACGCCAAATGACCAGCTTAATATGAGCGACATTAATACCCTGCGTCAGCTCTGCGCTGGCATCATCCAGCACGAGAACGGGAAACAGCCATATAGCGAGGATCAACTGAACACTGGCGTTTCTGCCGCGCTTGGTCTTACTACTCTGGAATCGCCTAAGCGATATTCAGGGAATCAAGCTTTCGACGCCGCAAGCCCGCAGCAGCAGGCGGCATATTTACGCCAGTCTATGGAGCTGCGGAACCAGGCTCGTACGCAGTTCAAGGCCCAACTTGTTGATCAGGTACAGGATGCAACCGCCGCTTATCTGAAGGGGATCCAGTTCGATAATCCGCCTTCACAGGGCGACTTCATTAACGCTTTCGGTTACCGGGAGGGGACACAGCGTTTTAACGATTTCGAAAACCTGCGCGTTGCCGGGCAGTATATCGGATCTTTTCGCACAATGCCGACGGCATCCATTCAGCAATATGTCAGTGATCTAAAGAATCAAGTTGGTAATGGAGAAGGGCTGGCAGGGCGCGCAGCAGCATTCGACCATGTTCAGGCTGCTGCTGATGAAGTTATTAAGCAGCGTAAGGCGGATCCAATTCAGTTCTCACTTTCCTCTGGACAAACCAAACCAATTGATATGTCCAACCAAAATAATTTCGGTCAGAGCATTGGGCTGCGTGCTTCTCAGGTTTCTGAGTTGGCTAGAGCATACGGAACACCGTTGACTTTCTTTTCCAAAGAAGAGGAGAGCCAGATCGGTAAATTCTTCCGAGACGCCCCGGTTTCGCAACAATCTGCGTATCTCGACACGATCCACAAAAGCACCGGCGGCGGTAAGCCGTACATGGCAGCACTTCAGCAAATCAGCGCGAATGCGCCGTCTGCTGCTGTTGCCGGAATTCTTATGGACAAGCCTGGCGGCGTGGTTGCTGAGAAAAACTGGTTCAATCCTGACGTGTCTGTGTCGCCCTCTACCGCATCGCAAACCATTCTGGCTGGTGCCGCAGCACGCAAAGGATCGAAAGAAGCCAAAGGCATTACCATGCCGAAAGAAAACGATATGCGGCTCGAGTTCAGCAATACCGTTAAAGATGCATTTGCCGGTGACGCACAGGGCGCATCTATGGCGTATGACGTTGCGAAAGACTACTACGCCGGAGTAATGGCGCAGAAGGGCGATCTCTCTGGCGAGCTGGATTCTGACGTCTGGGAGCAGGCGATAAACGTCGCTACTGGCGGCGTGCATGACTATAACGGCATGGGTAATGTCCTGCTGCCGTGGGGCATGTCTTCTGAGCAGTTCGATAAAGAGGTTAATCAGGCATGGGAAACGCAGGTTACCGGTGCTGGCGTTAAGGCTCCGCCTGGGCAGTACGGCCTGCAAAGCTACGGCGACAGCCAGTATCTCGTGAAACTTGGTACCGGATACCTTCTGAAACAGGACGGAACACCGGTAGTTATCGATCTCACGCAGCAGCGTCAGCGCTTCTCTGGAGATATCCCTCAATGAGTTACTTCGGACTTAACCCGGTAAACCAGAATCAGCAGCTGGACCAGGCCGCATCAAACCCAGTAGGCAGCCCTAAAAACGATGTTGGGTTTTTCGATGGATCAGTCAGCGGTGCCGCATCAGGTCTTTATTCCGGCCTTGTTGCAAAGCCTGACCAGCTTTTGTGGGCTGGTGTTGATGCCGTTGTATCACCCATCGCTCAGTTTGTTAATGACAATACATCGTTTCGTGACACGTCACCTGAATACATCGCCCGACAGAGAGAGCTTGCTGCATCACAGGTTAAACGCCTGACGCCGGATGCCGCCACTACCGGCACCGCCGGACAGGTGCTGTATGGTCTTTTCGATATGGGATCGCAGGCAGTAGTAAGTACGCTGGCAGCCGGTCCTGCTGGCGCCGCTGCTGCTGTGACCAGCTTGCAGGGGTTCTCCGAGTTTGAGCGACTGCGCGGCGAAGGCGTAGATTACAGCACCGCCCAGGAAGTGGCGCTGGTACACGGCCTTACAGCTGGTGCCGGTACAGTCATACCGATGAGCATCGGCCTGCGTGCTGGTGGCGCACTGGCTGAAGGTGTCGGCGCTCAGTTATCACGATCGGCGCTTGGGAATGCTGCTGGTACCGTTGTGCGAGCTGCGCCTGATATCGCTTATGCGGCAGGCACGAACGTCGCCTTTGGTATGGCTATGCGCGGCAGCACCGCCTCCATTCTGCGCAATAATGGCTATGAGGATATGGCCTCGCAGTATGACGTTTTCGATAAGCAGGCGATGGCGATCGATGCAGTTCTCGGACTGGCATTCGGCGGTGTAGGCCGGTTCGTAAACTCGCGTGGGGAAAATGTTCGCCCGCCTGATTTTATGCCTGCCGACGTCGATGCAGCTCTGGCGGCCAATGCTGCTCATCATGCTGAGTTTGATATCGCTCCAGGGATTCCGGTTAATGTGCTGTCACGCGATGCGCATGCCCAGGCACTACGGCAGGCGATGCAGGATGTCAGTGCAGGCCGATCGGTTGATGTGGCGAGCATTGTTGAGCCGGCGGCATTCACCAGCATACCGGCACGGCGCAGCATTATATCGCAGGCACTGGATGAGATGCTTTCTCAGGCAGATGAGGGTGCAACATCCAGAGCTATTGAAATGCGGACGCTTGAGGATCAGGCTGCGCAAATTCTTCCGCGTGGCGACCGCAAGGTTTACCAGTCAGAAATAGCCAACAGCGAACGCATTATCACTAACCTCACTGAGCAGCGTAACCAGATACTGGCAGAGCAACCCGCGGGAAGCGGCAAAGCGCTGTCCCGTGCCCGAGCCGATAAGCAGGCAAGGCTGAGAGATGTCGATCAGCGGATCAGTGAAGCACAGGGGAGGCTGGAATTCTCTCGTAACGCACTGGCCCCGCATGAGCCCGGTGGTGAATTCTTCGAGGCAAGAGCAGAGATCGCCCGCAGGCAGCAAGCAGAGGTAGAGCTTGATGCTCAGGCTCTTTCATTTTTCCGCACGGCAGAAGTGCGCTCCGCCGATGAAGTCGCACCGCTGGAGCCTAACGCGGCTCTCCGGGACATAGAAACCACGCCATCGCCAAGAATGGCAGAGAATCAGCAGGACATTGATGTGATGGCTGCTGAAGAGTCACTGGCATTATCGCCAGATATGATGATCACCGTTCTTGATGATGACGGCAATCCACAGTCCAGAAGCGCGCGTGAGGTGCTTGATGATGCTGCACGTGAAAATGAGCAGGCAGTGCGGGACTCCAGACTTTTTGATGTCGCTGTTGCGTGTTTCTTAAGAGGATAAATTATGCGTCAGGAATGTATTAACGCCGTGCAGCAGGCCGCAAGCCGCCGACTCACGCAGCAGGAAATCAAGAATATTGAAGACCGTATTTACCGGAACATGCGGCAACTGGCCCGCAATGATCCGGCTTCGTGGCGGGCGATGACTGACGCCGAACGGCTGCGCCGAGCCGGGCAGTTAGCAGCGAACGAACTCACTAACGAAGCTGCGCTGAAGAAGCGCCGCGTGGCACTCACCATCGCAGCCAGGCAGCGGCTCGACGCCTTCATAAAGACCTACCAGGGGAAAGACGGCAAGCTTGAGGCGCTTAACCGGACCATCGCCTTTCACGCTGACGGGAAATCAAATTTCCTGTCGGTAGAATCACGCGGCAAAGCCACACGCGACTATGCACTAAGCCAGATTCAGGAAGCATTTGAAGCGGTAGACCCGAGATTCTTCCACCTGTTTGAGGACGAGGCCAGCGTGCGCGATCTGGTTTACGAGATGCGCGGGCAGGACACTGGCAACGTCAGGGCTAAGAAGGGCGCAAAAGCATGGGCTGGCGTTACTGAATTGCTTCGCCAGCGATTCAATGACGCTGGTGGTGATATAGGCTACCTGGAAAACTGGGGCATCCCTCAGCACCACTCGATGGAGAAAGTCGGCAGGGTTCCGCAGGATAAGTGGGTTAGCGACGTCATCGACAAACTGGATCGCAAGTACTACATCAAAGATGACGGCCAGCTGATGAGCGATGCTGAGTTGACAACCTTCCTGGGCGAGGCATACAACACCATCGCCACCGGCGGGCTGAACAAATTAAGCGATACCGGCATGCGCATTTCCGGCGCGCGCTCTAATCGCGGTAATGCATCCCGTCAGATCCACTTCAAAGACGCAGACTCCTACCTTGAGTATCAGCGAGAATATGGCGATCGCTCTCTGTGGGAAGTAATGGTCGGGCACCTTGAAGGTATCAGCAAAGATATCGCGCTGGTTGAAACATACGGCCCGAACCCCGATCACGTTTTCCGCTCTATCCTGGACGAGGTTACGGCTGAACAGGCCACTGCCAACCCTGAGCGCACTGGCAGGATTAAGCGCTTGGCCAACAGTACCGAGAACCTTTACAACTTTATCGCCGGGAAGACGCAGCCGATCGCTAATCCGCACATCGCACGATGGTCGGACAACATCCGAAACTGGATGGTGGCGAGCCGACTTGGTTCCGCGCTGCTGGCTTCATTCTCTGACCTGGGCACGATGTATATGTCGGCGAAGGTAGCGAACATCCCGATGAACCGACTATTTATGAACCAGCTTGAGGCCATGAACCCGGCGAACCGCATGGAGCTTGCCCGCGCCCGTCGCGCTGGGCTGGCTATGGAATCGTTGCTCGGCAGCGTTAACCGCTGGGCGATGGACAATATGGGACCGTCGGTTTCCCGCTGGGCGGCAACGGCGGTGATGCGCGCTAGCGGCCTGACAGCATGGACGGATGCGCACAAACGTGCCTACGGCGTGACGATGATGGGAAGCCTTGGGGAAGTGGTCAGCAGGGCCCCTGATCTGCGGAGCCTTGACGACAGCGATTTTCGCATACTGAAAAGCAAAGGAATCACCGAGCAGGACTTCAGTGTATGGAAGCTGGCGCAACAGGAGGACTGGGGTAACGGCAATACGACCATGCTCACTCCGGAAAGCATTATGCGGATCCCTGATGCTGCTGTAATGCACTTAGGGCTCCCGGAACGAGTAAGGTTTGAGGCCATGCGCCGGCTGCTGGCCGCAGTATCTGAAGAAGTCGACATGGCGGTGATTACGCCTGGCGCGCGTGAGCAGCTTTTTACTGGTGGTGGCCTGCAGCGCGGAACATGGAAAGGCGAGTTAACCCGCTCGGTTTTCCTATTCAAATCGTTTCCGATCTCTGTTGTGCTGCGGCACTGGACGCGTGCAATGGGCATGCCTTCCGCTGGCGGCCGGGCCGCTTATATCGCCGCATTCCTCGCCAGCACCACGATGCTCGGCGCGCTGTCTCAGCAGCTAAACGACATGGCATCCGGGAGGAATCCCCGAGAGATGGTCGGGAAGGATGCTGGTAAATTCTGGCTCGGCGCGCTGCTGAAAGGTGGTGGTCTTGGCCTCTATGGTGACTTCCTGCTTTCTGACCATACGCGCTACGGTGGTGGCGCGCTGGCGTCAATGCTGGGGCCTGTGGCTGGTCTGGTTGATGACGTGGTTAAGCTGGCGCAGGGCATCCCGCTTAATGCCGTTGAAGGAAAGCCGGAACAGACAGGTGGTGATCTGGTTAAACTCGGCAAGGGCCTTATCCCCGGTGCCAATCTTTGGTATGCAAAAGCTGCGCTTGACCATATGATATTTAACCAGCTTCAGGAATACTTTTCTCCTGGATATCTGCGCAAGGTAGAGCAGAGATCCAAGAAACAGTTCAACCAGACATACTGGTGGCGACCGCAGGACGTAACGCCGGAATAAGGGGGATCCTTGTTTTTAATTATTTTGTCTGTGATAGTTTCTGGTTGGTTGTTATTTGCTGACCGATACAAATATTTCCTTAGTCCCCCAGCGCAGGCTATCTGCTGGTTTATTTTTGTTGTGCAGGGAATAATTCTTGTGGCGAGCCTTATTCAAGGTAAACCTCTAATTTTTTCTGAATAAATAGGTGACTACATGCAAGCTATTGGCTTTATCGTTTACATCGTGGTGGGGCTTTTCCAGTTAGCCGCAATCATGGCAGGACTTGAATCTTGGTGGGGCTTGCACTGGATAATAGCGGCACCGATTGCATTCATCGTCAGCTATATACCACTGGTTGGATCTATCGTGGGAATGGTTGGAGCCATGGACGTATGGCGCTGGGAGTGGTGGCAGGCTGGTCTACTTTTCTTTGGTGGTCTAATCTTTGCTATCGCCTGTGGGGGTATGTCTTCATTATTCGAATGGCTATCATTCAGAAAGAGAGCGTGACATGTCACTCCAACAAACAGGCCGCTTTCGCGGCCTTAATTATCACTGACCGCCGGGGCGGGAGTCAGCAGAACGGCCGCCACAGCGTGAGCCATCAGCTGCAGTATCATCAGGATGCTGGCAGTTACCAGCGAAAGCTTGTGTAGCTGAACCCATAGACAACAGAACAAACAGCACTGCTAATGCTTTTTTCATTTTCACTTACCATGTGTAGACCACTGAACCGTGGCTTTATGATTGTAGCGCTTGGCTGATATTTCATCCATCAAAAAGACCGTGGCCCGGGCTATTCTTCATCAGGTTTTTCGTTATTCTCTGGCTTCTTTTTGATGATTGGTTTTTGCCTGAGAACAAAAATACAAGCTACTGCAACTACTATGCCGATGACCGTTCCTGCCAACACTTCATGCCCGGTCAGGCCTAAGACGGTGGCACAACCGACGGTAAAGATTGTAGCGCCTAGACCGTAGTGCTGTCCTCTTTTATCCCTGTTGATGGCGCCATCAAGTGCTTTTTCCTCCATCTTATGCCTGTGAGCAAATTCTCTCTCCGTTAGTTGAAAGATACGCTCGGGGGCATCAGGTAAGATTTCCTGATACCCACGTAAAAGATATGGAGGAGGTAGCGGGCCTTGAAATGCGTGGTGAGCAACAACGATTTCTTGAATTTCAGGCCTGTCGAGCACACGCGAAAAAGCATCCGGATGTTCAATGATCTCTTTACTTAGATCTTCCTCGACTTCTTCAAATTCGGGGTTATCGCTTTGTTTGCCAGTAAAGTCTGGCGTATTTGTCGTATCTTGGGGAACTTGATTTTGGTGTTCCGGCAGCATCAAGACCTTCCTTATGTAGAGTTACGGCAAACATCTTTCCTTGAGGGGCATCAACTCTTTTCCCATCTTTTATGATGTACTTTTTATAAATGGTCGTTGCGGACCTACGTAAGTCATCACCGACCACCCGCATATCTTGTTCGAGGAACTTGCCGGTTGATGAGTCTCTTTTCACAAAACCGGAGTAGTCAGAGCGAGGAGCGATACCCAAAGGGCTCCCTGACTCTAAAGCCAGCTCTTTGCTATATCTTCTGCTCATACATACCTCTAACAAACGTTAATGCAAGCGGATACTCAACACATGGTTGAGTTACCAATACGGTAATCTTAAGCCACCCATGAAGTCCGTCAAGAATTATTTTAAATGTGCTTCCTGGCTATCAATCCCTATCTGAGTTGCTGCCGCAACTGCATTGCGCAGAAATCCAGGTGTGTTTGCAGCTCCCGCATCGACAACTGCGAACTTGTCACATAGTTAACCAGTGCCACCAGTTCCGCCGCCGCACCGCTGACATCGTGGCCGTCTCGCTCCATTTCCCTGAGCAACTCCATCAGCTGTGATTTTACAACCAGGGATCTGACCCCTTCCGGGGTGTGAATACGATCTGCAAAACCTTCGTCGACAGGATACTGGTACCGCTCTGGCATTAGGATTACTCCGATAAATACTGTATATATATACATATATCAAAAGGTAACAGGGTTTTCCAGAAGGTTTTTATTTACCTTAATGGTAATGTTTTTGCTCGTTTTGATCTGTTTTATTCATATATGGTTTGATGGGTAATAGAATGCTTCTATACACGCGCGCCAGCGCTGACCACTGGAGCAGACTATGACAGTTTCAACGCAGGTAAGCCGTAACGAGTACACCGGTAACGGCGCCACTACCCAATACGATTTCACGTTCCGCATCTTGGATAAAAGCCACGTGCTGGTGCAGACGCTGGATACCTCCGAAAACATCTTGACGCTGACGCTCGGCACCGATTACACGGTTACCGGCGTGAACCGCTACAACGGGGGTAAGGTGGTGCTGACATCGGCGCTGCCAGCTGGTTACAAAATCTCTATCGAGCGCAGCACTCCGGTTACGCAGGAAGCCAGCATCAGGAACCAGGGTGGCTTTTTCCCGGAGATCCATGAAGATGCTCTCGATAAACTAACCATGCTTGTTCAGCAGGCATACGGGTGGTGGTCTGGGCTATCTCTCAGGAAGCCGTCATGGCTCGCTAACTATTACGACGCACTCAACAATCGTATTCGTAACCTACGTGACCCATCTCAGGATCAGGATGCTGCAACAAAAAAATATACAGATACTCTAAACGCAGCTGCGATAGGCCATTCAGATGATTTGTTTAAAAGAACAATGAGAGTGCCTGAAAGCGCAATATCAATACTTCCTGCTAAGGATTTTCGAAAAAACAAAATAGTTGCCATGGATAATAATGGCGATCCACTTATGGTTTTGCCTGAAAGTGGCAGTGCTGCGGATGTGCTTATTGAATTGGCTAAACCAACTGGTTCTATTTATATCGGTCATCATGAGGGTAATACAGTGTCAGAATATTTAGACTTAACGAAAGCATTGCCTCATGTAGCTCCATTGTGGCAGAAGGTGCGAAGCGCGCAGGCAGATGCTTATATTATTATTCTTGGTGATTCGACGGGGAACTCAGATTTCGAGTGGGTTTATAAATGGTCAACATGGGTTGCATCTAAATATCCCACTCATAGTGTACGCTATCGCTTATTTGTTGATGGCTCTGGATGGGATCCCGAAATCGTAATGAGTACAGGTACAACAGGCAGATCAATTTATATTGATAACGTGTCTGTTCCTGGTTCTACAGAGCGTTATTACCAGGGAGCGATGCGCTCGCAAATCTATAACTCCGGTCGAACTTATGACCTGGTCATTTTAAACTATGGTCACAATGAAGGGACAACCGTTCCTGAGTTGACAATTCAGGCAGGATTTACAGAGGGTGTTCTTGCTGTGAAGCAAGATAATCCAGGTGCTCCTGTTATTGTTACGGCACAGAACCCGCGGCGTGATTTTCCAGACCATTCAGCGCGAGCTGTTAGCGCCTGGGCTAAGGTCGCCGCGGTGCAGGGACTTGGTATCATTGATGTCTATTCAAAGTTCATTGAGTTGGGTGTCCCAGAAAGCCTGTATACCGACTTTATCCATCCTAATGCAGCTGGCATGGACGTGTGGGCAGGGGTGGCAATAGAGGCGCTGAACGACAATCCTGCATTCCAGTTTGATAAAGTTATTGAGACGTATACAGGACCGTTGCGCCCGAACCTTGCGCCAAACCCGGCATTTAACTCCTGGCTTTCGTCTTTACCAGTCTCATGGGCAGTGAACTCAGTAGCTGTTTCTCGAGATCTTTCCCGACGAGATTCTTTTGCGTTCAGTGTAAAAGCTGAAGTTTTGAACACATCTTCTCCTCTTTTTTATTGTGATCTCAGTGATTATCTTTTTGCCTTTAAAGGGCAATGGGTGACCTTTGCTGCTCGTATCTGGAAAAACTCTGGTCTTTCTACAAACGCAGGTCGTCTTCAGATATCTGGGACAGGAATGACTGCTGTTACATCGAGGACTAAAGCCAATGAGGCAGAAAACGGCTGGATGTGGGTTGTCTGCCACGCATTATTACCTAAAACCATTACCACCCTGCAGATTCGTCTTATCCCAGGCAGCACTGTAGGCGAGTATGTTCACATTGACAGGTGCTGGTTTGGGGTTGGTCTTATGCCTTCTGATATCGATTTTATAAATCAGTCACAGGTGCAACTTGATGATTATTACAGCCCGCTAAACGTCGGTATCCCATCTGGCTACGATGGAACATTAACTGTCGACGGAAGACATATCACTGTTACTCCAGCAACTACAAAAGCGCGTGTGTATATAAACATAGAATATTTGACTGTTGGTAATAATTACAAGGTTACATGGGTTAGAAATAACTCATCAACAGGCGATGTTTATATCAGAGGTGCTGCATCTGGCTTAGGCTACATTATTACGCAGGGAGAACTTGAGACTGCTACCAGCCTCACTTTTACTGCTACCAATAAAACAAACTCAGTACTTATTGAAACCGATGGGTTAACACCTATCGATGTAAATATTTCAAGCATAGTTAAAGTGTGAGGCATATATGTCAGCATCTTCTTTAACTGGCGACTCTCTGACACAGATGCTGAGTTTCAGTTCTATGGCAGCTGTTGTCGCCGGAGTTCCGCCAGAAGTGGCTCTTGGCTCGCTCGCTGGGGCGGTAATTTTCGTTACCTCCGCAGTTGAGTACCCTGTCAGGCGCCGAGTTCTGCTATCGATTCTGAGTTTTCTCTGCGGACTTCTCTTCTACAAACCCACAGCATCAATTCTGATCGGCGTTGCGAGCATGATCCCCACCATCACACAGGACTCGTTCGAGCGGGGCATTGTGTACTCTGCCGGCGCGTTCGTTGCGGCAATTGTCGCGGTGCGGGTCGGGATATGGCTGTATCACCGCTCTGATAATCCGCGCGATTTAATCCCGGGAGGAAAAGACGATGACAGGTCATGATCTGCTGCTTATCGCTGATTCCATCAGCGGCGCCGGGATAGCGCTACGGGTGATGTTCTTCCAGCGCAACGGATCGCGCCACCGCCGCTGGGGCGGGTGGATAGCCTATTTCCTCATCGTGGCGGCGGCCAGTATCCCGCTGCGCACCGCGTACTCATACCTGTACCACTTCCCTATGACCGCAGATCTTTCTGAGGTCGTTATCAATGCTGTGATGTTCGCCGCGGTGCTGAAGACGCGCGGCAACGTCGTGCAAATATTCAAAATATCGAGGTCATCATGAGTGAGTTACCCTGGATTACAGAAGCACGTAAACATATTGGCCAGGTGGAAATTAAAGGACCACGTCATAACCCACTGATTATTCAATTCTGGAAAGACATTAAGCGTGGTGGGATTAAAGATGATGAAACGCCATGGTGCGCCGCATTCGTAGGTGCAATGCTCGAACGAAGTGGAATTAAATCAACACGCTTCGAATCTGCAAAATCCTATCTCAACTGGGGGGTTCAGATTAGAGAACCAGCTTATGGTTGTGTGGTGGTATTCAGCCGTGACGGCGGAGGCCATGTCGGATTTGTTGTCGGTAAGAAAAAAAATGGCGACCTGATGGTTCTTGGCGGGAACCAGTCTGATGCAATTAACATTCGTTCATTTTCCAGGGAAAGGGTTACCGGATACCGTTGGCCGGTTAATGTGGCGAAGGATGGTAGAGAATTACCGTTAATGACCGGTTCCGCGTCGGTAAATGAATCATGATCACGGCATTCGTGAAAGCATACTGGAAACAGTTGCTTATCGTGTCGATGCTTGCTGCTCTGGTGGCCGGCGGCGTTGTAGTCTGGAATATTCACGGTGACAGACAGTACGACGCCGGGTATGCGCAGGCGAAGGCTGACCGCAAAGCAGAAGATGAGAAAGCCCGTCAACATGACGAACAGGAGAAAGCAACCAATGAACGAGAAGCGCAGCAGAGGATCGACCAGGCGCGCAATGATGCTCTTGATGCTGCCGCTCGCGCTGGCCGGCTGCAGCAGCAGCTCGTTGCCATCCGTGAGCAGCTCAGGCAGTATAACGCCACTGTCGGCGCTGGGACGTCAGCCGCAGACACCGGAGTTTTGCTTGCCGACGTGCTCGAAAAATCTCTCGAACGAAACCGGCAATTGGCAGAATACGCTGACCGGGCAGCTGAAGCCGGAAGGGTCTGCGAAAGGCAATATGACGAACTGACGAAGCGGGGCACAATTTCCCGGTGACGGTATATAAAACGGTATCTTGGATTTTGTTTTTAAAAATGTTGTTTTCAGTCAATTGGTTACGATGCCTGTAAATAATTGAGTGGGAATAATCCCCGGCGTTAGCTGAATGAAACGAAACCCTCTGTGTTTACAGAGGGTTTTAAGGTCTCCCACCTGACGGCAAGCGCTAATCGCGCATATATTGATGCATCTGGGCCGCCGTCAGATCCCACTGGCTTCCTTCAAACGGGGGCATATAGCTGCCATCATCTTCGCCAATCTCAGCGGCAGTGAGCTGATTGAGTTTATCGTTCATAGTCATTAACAGATCCCGGTATTTCTCTGGCTCCCGGGCGAGGTTATGATTTTCTTCGGGGTCGTTAACCAGATCGAAAAGTTCAACATCATTATTCTCCAGCAGCTCGGCCAGGGTAGCAGGAATATGATGCTGCTTGAGCGAAAAGTAGCGGGCAAATTTATAGTGTCCATCGTTGATCATACGGATCCCTGAGCGATGGGAAAAATCAGGATGGAGTGACGCGATCGCTTTTTTAAATTGATCGTGCGGGAGTTTTTCTCCAGCCAGCTTTCTGAATTTTGCCGTGTATTGCGCATCCATATACAGGATCATGCCGTAACAATAAAGCGAACCCGGACGCAGCGCATTTAAGCCCGCTTGCTCAGGATGCGCCAGTAATGGGCTCATATCCCGGCCTTTTCTGCCCTCCAGGACTTTCTCTCGCAGCGACCGATCGCGTCCAGTCAGACCAATCAGGGTCGGTACTAAATCCAGATGATTGGTCAAACTGTTGCAGCGGATATTTCCCGGATACGCCGGATGGCGAATGATCATCGGCACATGGATCTGCTCTTTGTACACCGAGGAACCTTTACCATGCATCTGGTGGGAGCCACCGAGTTCCCCATGGTCGGCGGTAAAGACGATAATCGTATTTTGCGTCAGCTGCAGGTTATCCAGCTCATTGAGAATCGCCTCAAGATGCTGGTCATTATCGCGAATACAGTTGAAATAATAATCCAGTAATTTGCGCCAGCGCCGGTCTTCATCGGGGAACTGTCCCTCCATCACCGCCCTGGCATTCTGGTACTCTTTATGGGCGGCAGGTCTGCCAGGCTCATCGAGCGGCTGGTGGCGGTTTGCAGGCAGCGGATAGTCTGGCCA
>ERZ773158.2401-NODE-2401-length-13838-cov-27.051440_pt1 | contig 13838 bp, 11 predicted proteins | sample MGYA00511918_ERZ773158 | MGnify/ENA primary metagenome ERZ773158 (study PRJEB29015, sample SAMEA2737876) | human gut metagenome | biome: human gut; feature: human-associated habitat; material: faeces | place: China | collected 2012 ...
CAGGTGCTCAATGCAAATTAGGAATTATATATGAAAATGGTCAAGGAGTCGAACAGTCCTATGAAAAGGCAGTAGAATGGTACCGAAAAGCAGCAGAACAGGGATATGCAGGTGCTCAATGCAAATTAGGAATTATATATGAAAATGGTCAAGGAGTCGAACAGTCCTATGAAAAGGCAGTAGAATGGTACCGAAAAGCAGCAGAACAGGGATATGCAGGTGCTCAATGCAAATTAGGAATTATATATGAAAATGGTCAAGGAGTCGAACAATCCTATGAAACAGCCGTGGAATGGTACAGAAAAGCGGCAGAACAGGGGGATGCAACAGCACAATTCAATTTAGGATGTCAGTATTATTTTAGTAAGGGAGTTGAACAGTCCTATGACAAGGCATTTGAATGGTTCAGAAAAGCAGCGGAACAGGGATATGCAGGAGCACAATACAATTTAGGAGTTATGTACGAATATGGTGAAGGAGTCGAACAGTCCTATGAAGCGGCCGTGGAATGGTATCAGAAAGCGGCAGAGCAGGGGGATGCAACAGCCCAAAACGGGTTAGGAATTATGTATGAAAATGGTAAAGGTGTCGAACAGTCCTATGAAAAGGCAGTAGAATGGTACCGGAAAGCGGCAGAACAAGGACATGCAAATGCTCAATTCAATTTGGGAGAATGCTATTATTATGGCCGCGGTGTCGAAAAATCCTATGAAACGGCAGCGGAATGGTACCGGAAAGCGGCAGAACAGGGAAATGCATCAGCTCAATATAGTTTAGGATTCATGTATGAAAATCGTCAAGGCGTTTCGAGATCCAGGGGAGAAGCCAGAGCCTGGTACAGGAAAGCAGCTGCCCAAGGAAATGAAAGTGCAAAAAAAGCTCTTGCAAAATTATGAAAAATATATTCTGGGGAAATGAAAGTGCCTGGGATTCCGAAACCATCTCACTGCCCTGAATATGGGAGCAGAAGATAATAAATATGGAATAGTTCCGAGAATGACTAGTGATGTAGGGAAAGAAAAAATATATGTCAATAAATTAATACTGCCTTTCTCGTCGAATTTCGATAGTTTTCTTTTTTCATTGCTTGTGATAAAATAAAGGAAAAGTAAGGAACTCTAAAATACAGAATGAAAGGGGGTGTTAATTTCGGTGAACTGAATCTCGAAAGGAGGAGATTGCGATGAAAGATGCTTCTGAATCTAAAACAGAACTCAATGCTCAGATTGAAAGTATGATGCATGAAATCATCAAATCAAGAGGATTAGACGGAAAAATTGCGATGATGCCCATTACGAATGGATATAAGGAACGATTGCATTGTTATTACGATCATCAGAACAAAATCTATCGATTTACGGTTTATATGTGGCAGATTAACGAACTGCCAAAAGAAGAATGGTATGACGAACTCGTACATCGATTGAATGCGGCTATTCGTGAATTCAAGGAAAAAGGCATTGAGTTTAAGCGTCATCCATTTATTTATTAGGTTTAGTTGTTGAATAATGAAATAACACACTATTTTTGACTGAATATGAAATAATGGACCATTTGCTTCAGAATGGAACGTAAGATTTATGATTAACATAGAACTATTGTTGGCCGTGGACAGGCCTCTGCCAATAGGGCTTGATAAATTAATAGTAAAAGAAAAGATTTATAGTTGAAACGTTGTTGATATGCATATATTCTCCTTACTGGATTTCAGTAAGGAGAATATTTTTATGGCAAGCAGTAAATAAATCGTAAGCGGAAAATAAATAGGTGGATTTAATCTCCTGGCTGTTTGTGAGACAATAGGCTCATCAGACAGGATAAATTAGAATTTCTCCCATTTTGTCTAAAAACTCTAATTTATCCTATTCAGTAAGGAGGATGTTTTTGGATACTCAAAAAAATTACACACGAAACATCAAGACAGCGGGTCATTGCCTGTGCTGGGCGCATGCCCGACGGAAGTTCGTCGATGCCGCTCCGGCTTATGCTAAAGAAACGGATGGACTCGAAAACACCTTAGTCAAAGCGGGTATCGACCAGATCAGCCAGTTATTCGACAAGGAAAAAGAATATAAATCGCTCTCACCGGAAGAACGGTATGAACGACGCCTCGGGGAAGAAAAAACTATCCTGAAGGCGCTCTTCGCGTGGGCAGAAAACAACGTCGACAAACTGCTGCCCAAATCGTCGCTGGCAATTGAAACAGCCAAAGCCAACGACTTGGACCCCGAACGGTATCTGAAATACTTTTTTGAAAAGCTGCCAAATACAGCAAACTTCAAAGATGCCGAAGCCTTGAATCAATACCTGCCTTGGGCAACAAAGCCCCAAGAAAAGTGCAAAGGATAAATAGAATCAAAGCCTCAGACTTATGAAGAAAGGATAGCATAAGTTTGGGGCTTTTTCTATACACTGATTTATTTTCCGCTTACCGAAAATCCCCTTTACACAACCGCCCGGGTATAGTATAATAGCTATGTCGTACGGGTGCTCGGTGTCTCGATGACTCCGACGATCACTTAGCACTTTGCGAATAGATTCAATTTTTTTACATATGGAGGAAAGATACAATGTTAAGCGTAGAAGAAAAAAAAGCAATCGTAGCTAAATTTGGTGCCAATGAAAACGATACGGGTTCTCCGGAAGTACAGATCGCGCTCCTCACGAGCCGCATCATCTATTTGACGGAACATCTCCGCAGCCATAAAAAGGACCATGCATCCCGCCGCGGCCTGTTGAAACTCGTCGGCCAGCGCCGTAACTTGCTCGGTTACTTGCAGAAACACGATCTCGACCGTTATCGTGCAATTCTCGAAAAATTGAACTTGCGTAAATAATCTCGCATACTGTGAGGCTGATGCTGATGTGACTGCATCAGCCTCTTTTTTCAAGACACAGGGTGGTAGGTTGTAGCCTGGGTATATCGCCGATGTTCCCGGACTAGTGCCTATCACCTGTGAATTCAAGGAGGTAACAATGGAAGAACAGAAATTCCAAATGGATTTCGCCGGCCGCCCGCTGGTGATTGAAGTCGGCAAACTGGCTAAACAGGCCAGCGGTGCCGCATTGGTCCGTTATGGCGACACGGCCGTTTTCGTCACGGCTACGGGCTCGAAGGAAGCGCGTGAAGACGCTGACTTTTTCCCGCTCACTGTCGATTACGAAGAAAAGATGTACTCCGTCGGCAAGATTCCCGGCGGCTTCATCAAACGCGAAGGCAAACCGCCTGAATCGGCAACCCTTTTTGCCCGCCTCATCGACCGTCCGATCCGCCCGCTCTTCCCGAAGACATACCGTCATGACGTCCACGTCGTGGCTTATGATTTCTGCGTAGACCATGACAACGCTCCGGAAATCGCCGCTATGATCGGCGCATCCGTATCGCTGTGCATGTCCCATATCCCCTTTGCCGGCCCGATTGCCGGTGTCCGCGTCGGCCGCGTCGATGGCCAGTTCATCATCAACCCGACCGTCGCCCAGAGCGAACAGAGCGACATGGATATCGTCGTCGCCGGTACGAAAGACGCCATCCTCATGGTTGAAGGCGGCGCTCACGAAGTCCCGGAAGAACAGGTCCTGGACGCCATCATGTTCGCCCATGAAGAAATCAAGAAAGTCGTCGAATTCCAGCTCAGCTTCCTCGACAAGATTTCCGTACCGAAACAGGAATTCGTCGAAAAAGAACCGCCGGCAGATATCGTCGAAGCCGTCCACGCTTATGGCGAAGAAGCCATGAAGACGGCTATCTTCACGGCTGACAAAGTCGAACGCGAAGAAAAGATGGACGCTGTCGAAGCCGACATTTATGAACACTTTGCCGACATCTATCCGGACAACGCCGATGATGTCGCTGAAGTCACGCAGAAGATGATCAAGGAAATCGTCCGCCACATGATCGCCGTCGACAAGATCCGTCCTGACGGCCGCCGTGTCGACGAAGTCCGTCCGGTCAGCTGCGAAGTCGGCCTCTTTGCCCGCACTCACGGCACAGGCCTGTTCACCCGCGGCCAGACGCAGATCATGAGCTTCTGCACCCTGGCTCCGCTGTCGGAATGCCAGCACATCGACGGCGTCGGCCTGGAAACAGACCGCCGCTACATGCACCACTACAATTTCCCGTCCTTCTGCGTCGGCGAAACGAAATCGTCCCGCGGTCCCGGCCGTCGTGAAATCGGCCACGGTAAACTGGCAGAACGCGCATTGACCCAGGTCATGCCCAGTGAAGAAGAATTCCCGTACGCCATCCGCGTCGTATCGGAAGTCCTCGAATCGAACGGCTCCAGCTCCATGGGCAGCGTCTGCGGCAGCACCCTGGCCCTGATGGATGCCGGCGTACCCATCAAAGCGCCCGTTGCCGGTGTCGCTATGGGCCTGGTCACCAAAGGCGATGACTTCACCATCCTGACCGATATCCAGGGCATGGAAGACGCCTTGGGCGACATGGACTTCAAAGTCGCCGGTACCATGAAGGGCGTCACGGCAATCCAGATGGATATCAAGATCAAAGGCCTCAGCCGTGAAATCCTGGCCCAGGCTCTGAAACAGGCCCACGAAGGCCGTATGCACATCATGGGCAAGATGATGCAGGTCATCAGTGAACCGCGAAAGGAGCTCTCTCCCTACGCTCCGCGCATCATCTCCATGCACATCAAGCCGGATAAGATCCGCGACGTCATCGGGCCGGGCGGCAAGATGATCAAGCAGATCACCGAAGAAACAGGCGCCAAGATCGACATCGACGATTCGGGCCTGGTATACATCGCTGCCGTTGACGGCGAAAGCGGCCAGAAGGCCAAAGAATGGATCGAAAAACTGACCGAAGACGTCGAAGTCGGCAAGACCTACGTCGGCAAAGTCACGCGCATCATGAACTTCGGCGCTTTCGTCGAAGTCCTGCCGGGCAAAGAAGGCCTGGTCCATATTTCCCAGCTGGCTAAAGAACGGGTTGAAAAAGTCGAAGACGTCGTCCACGTCGGCGATGAAATCATGGTCAAATGCGTCGAAATCGACAGCCAGGGCCGTGTCAACCTGTCCCGCAAAGCTCTCCTGGGCGGCGGCGACGAAGGCCCGTCCCATCGCAGCCGGGGTCCCCGCGGCGGTCACAACCACGACCGTCAGAAACGGTAGGGCTTATGGCAGGCAGAGGATTTGAAATCGTCACGGCCTATGAAGGCTGTGGCATCCATCTTCCCGTCCGCAAGACGGCCAAGAGTGCCGGCTATGACTTGGAAGCCGCAGAAACGACGGTCCTGGCACCGCATGCCGTCACCGTCGTTCCGACAGGGCTGAAGGCTTTCATGGAAGATGATGAATACCTTTCCATCTTCATCCGCTCCAGCCTGGCCTTCAAGAAGGGCCTCATGCTGGCCAACAGCACGGGCATCGTCGACAGCGATTACTACAACAATGCCGACAATGAAGGGCATATCATGATTGCCTATTACAATACCAATGATCAGGCCTATACCCTGGAAAAGGGCGAACGCATCGGTCAGGGCATCTTCATGAAGTACCTGACCGTCAACGACGACGCTGCCAGCGGTATCCGCACTGGCGGCATCGGCAGCACGGGAAAGTAAAAAAGTGAAAATGAGATAATATACCTATCTGGAGGGTTTTGCCTCCCCTGATAGGGGAGGTGGCCCAACGGGCCGGAAGGGTTGCACTGAAAAAACAACCTCTCAGCCAGCCTGCGGCTGCCAGCTCCCCTATTAGGGGAGCCTTTTTTTGAAAGGATGATGAATCAAGTGAGTATCAGCAAAGAAACACTCGTTTCTCGTAAAGAAATCATGAAGGGCCGGGTCCTGCACGTCACGGTCGATACGGTTTCCATCGACGACGGCCAGGGCGGCGAAAAGAAGACGGCCACGCGCGAAGCAGTCTGGCATTTCGGCGCCTGCGCCATCCTGCCGCTGACCAATGACGGCAAGATCATCCTCGTCCGCCAGTATCGTTATGCTGCCGCCCAGGCCATGCTGGAAGTGCCGGCCGGCAAAATCGAACACGACGGCGAATCGCCTGATTACTGCGCCGCCCGGGAACTGGAAGAAGAAGCAGGCGTCACGGCTTCGGAAATCCTGCCCCTAGGTTATACCTATACGTCGCCGGGATTCTGCAGTGAACGGATTTACCTCTATCTGGCCCGGGGCCTCCAGAAAGGGAAGCAGCACCTCGACGACGACGAATTCATGAACGTCGAATACTACACGCCCAAGGAAATGGAAGACCTCATCGATAAGAACGAAATCACCGATGCCAAGACTATCGCAGCTTTTGAAAAAGCCCGCAAATATCTGCCGGGATTATAAGGAGGGAGCCCTATGAAATTCAATCGCATCATCGTCATCGTCACGGACAGCGTCGGCGCCGGCGATGCACCGGATGCCGAAAAATTCGGCGACAAAGGAGCCGACACGTATGGCCACATCGACGCCAATGTACCCTTGAAGGTGCCCAATCTGCGCCGCCTGGGTCTGGGCCGCGTCGCCCATATCCATGCGGAACCGGCCGATGTCGTCGGCTCGTATGGTCTCATGCAGGAAATTTCGGCCGGCAAGGATACGACCAGCGGCCATTGGGAATTCATGGGCAATCCCGTGGAAAATCCCTTCCCGACCTTCCCCGATGCCTTCCCGCCGGACCTGTTGAAAGCCTTTACGGAAAAGACGGGTTACGGCTACATCGGCAATGAAATCGCGTCGGGCACGGAAATCATCGAACGCCTGGGGCCGGAACACTTCCGCACGGGCCTGCCCATCGTCTACACATCGGCAGACAGCGTCTTCCAGATCGCCGCCCACAACGACGTCATCCCCCTGGAAGAATTGTACCGCATCTGCGACATTACGCGCCGCGAAGTCTGCGTCGGCCCTTATGAAGTAGGGCGCATCATCGCCCGGCCGTTCATCGGGACCCAGGGCCATTTCGTCCGCACTGGCGACCGCCGCGATTACAGCCGTCTGCCCAAGCGGAAAATGGTCTTCTCCTATTTGTCCGAAGCGGGTTATGCCGTCGTCGGCGTCGGCAAAATCGGCGACATCTACGCCCACATCGGCCTGACTGAATCGTACCACACGGCCAACAACCACGAAGACATGGAAGCCCTGCGGACCCAGCTGGCAGCCCATCGCCAGGATAAGGGCCTGCTCATGGCCAACTTCGTCGACTTCGACAGCATGTACGGCCATCGCCGCAACGTCCAGGGCTATGCCGACTGCCTGGAAGCCTTCGACCAGGAACTGGGCCAGCTCCTGACGGAAATCCACGACGACGAACTGCTGGTCATCACGTCGGACCACGGCAACGACCCGACCTGGCACGGCACGGACCATACGCGCGAACGGGTACCGCTCCTGCTCTACAGCCCGGCCCTGAAGGAATCGGTCGACCTGGGAATCCGCCAGACCTATGCCGACCTGGGCATGAGCATCATGGATAATTTCGGCCTGACAGGCCTTGAATTCGGTACCAGCTTTTTATCGGAACTGAGGTGATCCTATGTGGCCCATCGACTGCATCGAACACAAACGGGACGGCAAGGTCCTGACGAAAGAAGAAATCTCGCGCTTCATCACTGACTATACGGCAGGGCGCATCGCCGACTACCAGGCGGCGGCCTGGCTCATGGCCGTCTATTTCCAGGGCATGACTTATGAAGAAACGAAGGAACTGACCCTGGCGATGGCTCATTCCGGCGATATGGTCGATTTGTCGTCCATTCCGGGCATCAAAGTCGACAAACACAGCACCGGCGGCATTGCCGATACGACGACGCTCATCGTCGCGCCCTTAGTGGCGGCAGCCGGCGTCCCCGTCGCCAAGATGAGCGGCCGCGGCCTGGGCTTCACAGGCGGCACGGCAGATAAACTGGAATCCATTCCCGGCTTCCACGTCGTCCTGCCGGAAGAACAGTTCCTGGAACAAGTGCGCCGCATCGGCCTGTCCCTCATCACCCAGTCCGGCGAAATCGCACCGGCTGATAAGCTGCTCTACGCCCTGCGCGACGCGACGGCGACGGTAGAGAGCATCCCTCTTATCGCCAGCTCGATTATGAGCAAGAAAATCGCCTCTGGTGCCGATGCCATCGTCCTCGACGTCAAATACGGCGACGGCGCCTTCATGAAGACCCAAGAACGGGCGCGGGAACTGGCCCGGACCATGGTCGGCATCGGCAACCTCGCCGGCCGGCCGACACGGGCCGTCGTCACCTCTATGGAAGCGCCTCTGGGCACGGCTATCGGCAACTGCCTGGAAGTCGATGAAGCCGTCGAAGCCCTGTCGGGCAAAGGCGGCCGGCGGCTCATGGAAGTCGTCGAAGCCATCGGCGCCCAGATGCTCATCGTCGGCGGCAAGGCCCAGGACGAAAGGCAGGGGAGAGCCATGATCCGCGACCTCGTCGCTTCCGGCAAGGGCCTGGCCAAGTTCCGGGAATTCGTCAAGGCCCAGGGCGGCAGTACGTCGTGGATCGGCAAGCGGCCCCTCACCAGGGCACCCCAGGTCTTTACGGCCGTCTGCACCGATGAAGGCTACATCACCCGCATCGACGGCCGGGCCCTCGGCGAAATCGCCATGGCTATGGGCGCCGGCCGGGCCCGCAAGGAAGATGCCATCGACCCCATGGTCGGCATCCGCCTGTTCAAAGAGCTCTATGACCCGGTCCGTCCCGGCGAAGCCCTGTTCACCTTATATGGCAAGGAAGACGCCGATATGATGGACCTGGCCCGGCAGGTTGCCGACCACATCATCGTCACAGCCGAACAGGCTCCCGTCCAGGAACCGGTCATCAGCGAAATCATCGTCTAAATAGAAAGGAATCTCATGAAAGAAACACGGCAAATCCCCGTCCAGAAGGGGAAAACCTATGATATATCCATCGTCCGCCTGGGCAGCAGCGGCGAAGGCGTCGGACGCTATGAAGGCTTTACGGTCTTCGTGCCCTTCGCCCTGCCCGGTGAAACCGTGCGGGCCCGCATTACCCTGGTCAAGAAGACTTACGCCACGGCTTCCCTGGTCGAAGTCCTGAAGCCCTCGCCGGACCGGATCCAGCCCCAGTGTCCCGTCTACGACCGCTGCGGCGGCTGCCAGCTCCAGCACCTGAGCTATGAAGGGGAATTGAAGGAAAAGCGCCAGCAGGTCCGGGATGCGCTGGAACGCATCGGTCATCTGCAGGGCCTCGACGTCCTGCCGACCCTGGGCGCCCATACGCCCTGGCATTACCGCAATAAGATGCAGTTCCCCGTCGCCGCTGCCGGCAAGGGCAAAGTCGCTATCGGCTGTTTCGCTGCCGCCACGCACGAAGTCATCGACGTGACGGACTGCGCTATCCAGAAAGAAGGGAACAACGCCATCGTCGCCGTCGTCCGCCAGTGGATGAAGGACTTCAAGATCCCCGCCTATGACGAAGACGCCCGGACGGGCATCGTCCGCCACATCATGGGCCGCGTCGGCGTCCATACGGGCGAAATCATGGTCTGCCTGGTCACGGCCTGCGACATGGTGCCGCACATGAAAGACCTGGTCCAGCGCCTGCGCCGCGACATCCCGGGCCTGACCAGCGTCGTCCAGAACGTCAACAAGCGCCACACCAACGTCATCTTGGGACCCAAGACCAAGACCGTCTACGGCAAAGGGACCATTCACGACTCCATCGGGCCCCTGACCTTCCACATTTCCGCCCAGTCCTTCTTCCAGGTCAACAGCGAACAGGCCCAGCGCCTCTATGAAACGGCCCTCGACTTTGCCGACCTCAAAGGCGGCGAAACCGTGGCCGACGTCTACTGCGGCACCGGGACCATCACCCTGTTCCTGGCACAGAAAGCCAAGCAGGTCTACGGCATCGAAATCGTCGCCCCGGCCATCCGCGACGCCGTCCGCAACGCCAAAGACAACCGCGTCGGCAACGCCCAGTTCATCTTAGGCGATGCCATCTATAAATTGCCGGAACTCATCAAAAACGGCGTCCGTCCCGACGTCATCGTCCTCGACCCGCCCCGGGCCGGCTGCGGCGAACCGGTCCTCAAAGCCATCGCCCAGAGCAAACCCCAACGCGTCGTCTACGTCTCCTGCAACCCGGCCACCCTGGCCCGCGACCTGGCCTACCTGGACCAGCATGGCTACCACACCACCAAAGTACAGCCCGTGGACATGTTCCCGCGGACCCACCACGTCGAGTCCGTGGCCTTGTTGACCAGAGCTCACTAATTGAATCGGGATTACCTACACAGGACCTGCGCACATAACCGTGCACGGGTCCTATTTAGGTATGCAAAAAATCATAGCTGATACGAAAGATAAACAGAAACAAAACAATCAACTAACCCCGATTGGGGTTGCGTAGGGGCTGTCCCAAGCCTTTTTGGCCCGTCAGGTGCCGACCAACGGAAGGCGCAGAACGGCTGCCAAAACGGACAGCCGTGGCTGGGCAGCCCGTTGCGAGATTTCATCAAAGCCCATTCTGGCATTGTCATAAACTTTGGCTATTCACAGGATTCTCGGCGGGACGCCTTGTTCAGGACGTCCCCTGCGAAATCGCATACAGGCGATGAGAGGGTTACTAATTTTCAAATCCGATTTTGCATAGAGTGTACAAGATGAATAAAATGGCCTGAACCCGCTTTTTTTGCTATAATAAAGATATTATGCAGAAGGGAAGGGCTAGTGTATGGAATTAGAAGAATGTCGCCGGGAAATCGACGTATTGGACCGGGATTTGACGAAAATACTGGAACGGCGTATGCAGGTCGTCGCTGAAGTCGCCGCCTATAAGAAGGAGCATCATATGGAAATCTATGACCCTCGCCGGGAACGGCAGGTCCTAGATAAGATCGCCAATCTGACTGTCCAGAAGGAATTGTCGCCGTATCTGCGGCGTATTTATCAGTGCATCATGGATGAGAGCAAGAAATACGAACGGGAGCATATGGGGCTGTGAAGATGGAACAAATCGTAGTACGAGGCATTGCGGAACGCCTCTTATTTGAAGCGCCCGATTCGGATTACCGCGTCTTCCGCCTGCACGATGAAGACGATGATGCGACGTATACCGTCACCGGCCACGGGACGAAACCCCTCGTCGGCGACCGCCTGGAAGTGAAGGGCCACTGGGTCCAGCATAAGCGCTATGGCCGCCAGTTCGCCGCTGACGGCTGGAGCCGCATCATCCCCGAATCGGTCGACGGCATCGAACGCTTCCTGGGCAGCGGCGCCGTCAAGGGCATGGGACCGGCCCTGGCCCACCGCGTCGTCGCAGCCTTTGGCAAGGATACCATGGCCGTACTGGAAAAAGACCCGCAGCGGCTCCTGGAAGTCGAAGGCATCGGCCCTAAGAAGCTGGCTGTCATTACGGAATCCTTCTATGAAGAAAAACAGGTCAACGACATCGCCTATGACCTGGAACAGCACGGCGTCGCCGGCCGTTATGCCAGCCGGCTCTTGCAGAAATACGGCGACGACGTCCACTACGTCCTGACGGAAGAACCGTACCGCATGATTGCCGAAATCGACGGCATCGGCTTCAAGACAGCTGACCAGATCGCCCTGGCCTACGGCATGGACCGGCAGGACCCGCAGCGTCTCAGCGCCGGCCTGACCTATGTCCTGCGGACGATGACCCAGAATGGCCACGTCTGTATCCCCGATACGGAACTGGTCCGGCGGGCGGCTTTCATCCTCCAGGCCGATGCCTTGGGGCTGCACGACATCCTCCGGGAAGCCATCGAAGTGGACCAGCTCTGTACGGCCGATTTTGAAGGGACTTTGTACGTCTACACGCCGGAAGCCTATGAAGAAGAGGAATATATTGCTGGGCGCATCGGCGAAATGGGGAATATGAAGCCCCTGCCCATGAAGACCCACGTCCAGCTCTTCCTCGACCGCTGGCAGGATGCGCGCCATTTCGAGCTGGCCGACAAGCAGCGCGAAGCCGTAGAGAAATCCCTGCAGTCCGGCATGACCGTCATCACCGGCGGTCCTGGGACGGGCAAGACGACTGTCGTCCAGACCATCATCCGCCTGGCCGAACAGGAAGGTCTGCGCATCCTGCTCTGTGCACCGACGGGGCGGGCTGCCAAGCGCCTGGCCGAAACGACGCAGCGCAAGGCCAAGACCATCCACCGCCTGCTCGTTCCCGACGGCCACGTCGGGGCCATGCAGGTCTTTGAATACAACGAGACGAAGATGCTGCCGGCCGACCTGGTCATCGTCGATGAAGTATCCATGCTCGACATGGAAATGATGTACCATCTCCTCAGCGCTCTGAAGCCGCAGTGCCGCTGCATCCTCGTCGGCGACGCCGACCAGCTGCCGTCGGTCGGGGCCGGCGCCGTCCTGCACGACATCATCGCGTCCGGCCAGGTCCCGGTCGTCCGCCTGGATACGATTTTCCGCCAGAAAGAAGGGGGCCGCATCGTCACCAACGCCCATCTCATCAACAGCGGCCGCCTGCCCGTCGTCAATGAAGACACGGAATTCCGCTTCGTCGAAATCGACAATGAAGCCGACGGTGCCGAAAAGATAAGCGCCCTCTATAACAGCGAATTATTGGAAACGGGCGATAAATTCGCCGTCCAGGTCTTGTCGCCGATGTATAAGAACCCCTGTGGCGTAGATAACCTCAATCAGCTCATCCAGGAACGGTTCAACCCGCCGGCCGAAGGGAAGGCCGAACTGAAAGGGAAGAACATCGTCTTCCGCGTCGGCGATAAGGTCATGCAGAAGCACAACGACTATGAAAAAGGCGTCTTCAACGGCGATATGGGTGAAATCTTTGCCATCCAGAAGGACATGGTCTATGTCCGCTATCCCGAACAGGATGTCAAATACGAAGGTCAGGAAGTCGATGAAATCACCCTGGCCTATGCCATTACCGTCCACAAGAGCCAGGGCAGTGAATACCACACGGTCATCATGGTCCTGGTCAACAGCCACGCCATCATGCTCCAGCGCAACCTCTTCTATACGGCCGTCACCCGGGCCAAGCGCAAAGTCATCCTCGTCGGCACCAAGCGGGCCGTCCAGACAGCCGTCCAGAACCAGCGCACGAGCCGCCGCTTCACGCTGCTCATCCCGCGCCTGCAAGGAGAACTCATCGTCTAGGGAGGGAAGACCATGTCCCTGATCACGCAGCTTTTCAACCTCTTATATCCGCCGCGCTGTCCGTCCTGCGGCGCCATGGTGGCCCATGATGGCGACTGGTGCCCGGCCTGCCTGGCCGCCATCTGGCATCCCCGGCGCATCAACAAGCCGACGGCTGTGAGGCACCTCAGCGCCTGTTACTGCCTGGCCGATTACCGCGGTGCCATGCGCCATGTCCTGCACGACATCAAATATAACGGCAAGCCAGGGAAGTGCCGGGCCTGCCGGACCCTGCTCGACCGCTTCCCCTGGCCGGAACGGTTCGCCCGCATCGACGTCGTCGTCCCCGTGCCGCTGGCACCGGAAAAATTACAGCGCCGCGGCTTCAACCAGGCCGAAGCCCTCTTTCGCGACTGGGCCTCGGCCCGCTGGAACTGGTGCGACGCCTTGCAGCGCCTGCGGCCGACGAAAATCCAATGGCAGCTCCGGCGGGACGAGCGGACCGAGAATGTCCACGATGCCTTTGCCGTCAAAGAAACCATCGACGTCGGTAAAAAACACATCCTCCTCGTTGACGACATCTTCACGACCGGTGCGACCTTAGAAGCCTGCGCCCATGCCTTGAAACAAAAAGGCGCCGCCAGCGTGACGGGCCTCGTCATCGCCAGCGGCGCACCATAAAATAAACGCAGTTCGCAGGCTGCAGATGGCAGGCCGCAATGGCTCCCCTGATAGGGGAGCTGTCAGCGAAGCTGACTGAGAGGTTG
>ERZ773158.2418-NODE-2418-length-13774-cov-4.167724_pt1 | contig 13774 bp, 7 predicted proteins | sample MGYA00511918_ERZ773158 | MGnify/ENA primary metagenome ERZ773158 (study PRJEB29015, sample SAMEA2737876) | human gut metagenome | biome: human gut; feature: human-associated habitat; material: faeces | place: China | collected 2012 ...
GTAAAACGCTACGAGGGCGTTGTAAAGGGAATGCAGAAGAATAACGGGCACATCAAGGATGACTGCATTCTGTGGTACACGACAGAGGATGTCCGCTATCTGTTCGAGGGCTCTATGGATGAAATGATCCTCAAGCGTCTGGCGGACAGCACAGCGGTGGTATGTTATAATGACGAAATCGCCGCAAAGCTGATCGATGTGCTGCGGTGCGCCGGAAAGCGCGTTCCGGACGATCTGTCGGTTGTCGGCTTCGATAATTCGCCGTTCGCCGGCTCGCAGCTGTACAATCTGACGACTGTGACCTATCCGGCAGCGGATATCGGAGAAACTGCCGCAAATGTATTGATGCGCTGTCTGGAAGATCCGGAGCATAGAGAACATATTAAAATCAAGCCTAATATTGTTGAACGCGGTTCTGTACGCTGCCTGAAATAATACCTTTTTGGATAATATGAATAAAAAAGACGGGAAAATTCAGTGCATTTTCCCGTCTTGCTTTTTGTACGTACAATTGTTACAATAAAAATACAAAAGATACTTACATATAGGTGAGTGCAGCAAAAAGAAGGTGCGTACAAATGAGCATGACGGAACAATTCAATGTACAGCCTGCGCCGCAGCGCAAGGTGCTGGGCATTGAATTCGGTTCTACACGAATCAAGGCCGTCTTGACCGACGGACATGGTGCGGTCCTTGCAACAGGAAGTCATACATGGGAAAATCAGCTGGTCAATGGCATCTGGACCTATCCGCTGGAGCAGGTATGGAACGGCCTGCAGGCGTGCTACCGCGATATGGCGGACCGGTACCGGATGCGGTACGGCAGTTCGATCACCGTTCTGGATGCAATCGGCTTCAGCGGCATGATGCACGGCTATCTGGCATTTGACCGCGACGGCAATCAGTTGGTTCCATTCCGTACATGGAGAAACACCATTACCGACCGGGCGGCCGACCTGCTGACCAAACAGTTTTCGTTTAATATTCCGCAGCGCTGGAGCATCGCGCACCTGTATCAGGCGATTCTGAACGAGGAAGCGCATGTTTCCTCCATAGATTACCTGACAACGCTGGCAGGATACGTACATTGGCAGCTGACCGGAGAACGCGTTCTTGGCGTCGGCGAGGCGTCTGGTATGTTCCCGATCGACAGCGCCGCGATGACCTACGACGCCGATATGGCGGACCGCTTTGACCGGCTGGTTGCCGGGCATCATTTCAGATGGAAGCTGCTGGACATTCTTCCACGGGTTCTGCCCGCGGGCGTACAGGCCGGCCGGCTGACACCGGAGGGTGCACAGCTGCTGGATCCGACCGGCGAGTTGCAGCCCGGTACGCCGTTCTGTCCGCCGGAAGGCGACGCCGGCACCGGTATGGTCGCCACCAACTCCGTGCGCGTGCGCACCGGCAACGTCTCCGCCGGCACTTCGATCTTCGCCATGGTCGTGCTTGAGCACAAGCTGGCGCGCCTGCATCCGGAAGTCGACCTCGTCACCACCCCAGCCGGCGACCTGGCCGGCATGAGCCACGCCAACAACTTCACTTCCGATCTCAACGCCTGGGTCGGCCTGTTCGGACAGTTCGCCGCCGCGATCGGCCAGCCGGTCGATGCCGGCACGCTGTACGGCACGCTGTTCCGCGCCGCGATCGCGGACGATGTCGACGCCGACTGCGGTGGTCTGCTCAACTATCCGTTCCGCTCCGGCGAATTCCTGGCTGGCCTGCCGGAAGGCCGACCGCTGTTCGCCCGCAGCCCGGAGGCGCGCATGAGCCTCGGCAACTTCATGAGAACCCAGCTGTTCAGCGCCTTCTCGCCGGTCAAAATCGGCATGGATGTGATGACCAAGGACGAAGGCGTCGCCGTCGACTCGCTCGTCGGCCACGGTGGCATCTTCACCACGCCGAAGGTCGCGCAGAAGATCCTCGCCGCCGCATTCGACACCCCGATCAAGGTCATGGCCACCGCCGCCGAAGGCGGAGCGTGGGGCATGGCCGTGCTCGCCGACTATCTGTGGCACGCCGACCAGCCGCTCGCCGACTACCTCGACACCCGCGTCTTCGCCGACGCGGTCTCCACCACGGAAGCGCCGGACGCCAACGACGTGGCCGGCTTCGAAGCCTTCTTCGACCGCTTCCGCAAGGGGCTGCCGATCGAGCATGCCGCCATCGAAAGCATCCCGCTGGAAACCAAATAACCGTCCATCGTAACAACAGCAAGCCTGACGAAAGGAACACAATATGGCAACGTTGGCTGATTACGGCCCGGAAGTACGAGCTGAAGTCAAGCAGGTGCGCGAAGTGGTCGCCACCCTGCACGAGCAGCTCATCAAGTGGAATCTGGTGGTGTGGACCGCAGGCAACGTCTCGCAGCGCCTGCACACCGCCGACCTGATGGTCATCAAGCCGTCCGGCCTGCGCTACGAGTACCTCACCCCAAGCTCGATGGTCGTGTGCGACCTTGACGGCAACGTGGTCGACGGCGCCGAAGCGCCGAGCTCCGACACCGCGTCCCACGCGTACATCTACCGCCACATGCCCGACGTGTACGGCGTGGTGCATACCCACTCCACCTACGCCACCGCATGGGCGGCCACCGGCCAGAACATCCCGTGCGGCCTGACCATGATGGGCGACGAGTTCGGCGGCCCGGTGCCGGTCGGACCGTTCCGCCTCATCGGCTCCGAAGCCATCGGCGAAGGCGTGGTCGAAACCCTGAAGAAGTATCCGAAGTCCCCGGCCGTGCTCATGCAGAACCATGGTCCGTTCACCATCGGCAAGGATGCGGAGGCCGCCGTCAAGGCCGCCGCCATGACCGAAGAGGTGGCGCACACCATGTGGGCCGCCAAGCAGCTCGGCGACATCATCCCGATCTCCCAGGAAGACATCGATAGCCTTAACGACCGCTACACCAACGTCTACGGCCAGCACTGACGCGACGGAAACTGAAACGACAAACCCAACAACGAAGTAAGGAATAATCCAACATGGCAATGGAAAACCCATTTGAAGGCAAGGAAATCTGGTTCGGCGTCGGATCGCAGGACCTCTACGGCGAGGAGGCGCTGCGCCAGGTGGCCCAGCAGACCGGCGAGATGGTCGACTTCCTCAACGCGACCGGCAAGATCCCGGCCAAGATCGTGCTCAAGCCGACCCTGAAGTCCTCCGACGGCGTCAAGGCCTTCATGACCGAAGCCTCCGCCAACCCGAACGTCATCGGCGTGATCACCTGGTGCCACACCTTCTCCCCGGCCAAGATGTGGATCCGCGGCCTCGAAGTGCTGACCAAGCCGCTGCTGCAGCTGGCCACCCAGCACCACAAGGAAATCCCGTGGGAGACCATCGACATGGACTTCATGAACCTGAACCAGGCCGCCCACGGCGACCGTGAGTTCGGCTACATCGTCTCCCGTCTGGGCATTCCGCGCAAGATCGTCGTCGGCCACTACACCGATCCGGAAGTCGCCGAAAAGGTCGGCACCTGGGCTCGCGCCTGCGCCGGCTGGGATGCCTCCCAGAACATGAAGGTCATGCGTTGGGGCGACAACATGCGTAACGTTGCCGTCACCGAAGGCGACAAGACCGAAGCCGAACGCGTGTTCGGCGCTTCGATCAACACCTGGGCCGTCAACGACCTCGTCGCCGCCTACGAGAAGGTCAAGGACAGCCAGGTCAAGGACCTCATCGAAGACTACAAGGCCAAGTACGACGTGGCCCCCGAGCTGCTTGATTCCCGCTACGATGAGCTGTTCATCGCAGCCAAGGAAGAGGCCGCCATGGTCAACATGATGCGTGAGAACGGTTGCACCGCCGGCGTCGACAACTTCGAAGACCTCGGCACCCTGCCGCAGCTGCCGGGCGTCGGCCCGCAGCGCTTCCCGTCCGAGTACGGCTGGGGCTTCTCCGCCGAAGGCGATTGGAAGACCTCCGTGCTGGTGCGCATCGGCGCCGTGATGGGCTACGGCCTTGAGGGTGGCGCCTCCCTGATGGAGGACTACTCCTACAACTTCGTGCCGGGCAACGAGTTCGACATGGGCTCCCACATGCTGGAAGTCTCCCCGTCCATCGGCACCATCGCCAAGCCGAAGCTGGCCATCTACCCGCTGGGCATCGGCGGCAAGTCCGACCCGGTCCGTCTGGTGTTCTCCGGCAAGCCGGCCGACGCCGTCGTGGTCTCCATGGCCGACGAGCGCGAACGCTTCCGCCTGCTCATGGACGAGGTCACCATCGTCGAACCGCAGGGCTCCCTGAAGAACCTGCCGTGCGCCCGCGCCGTGTGGAAGCCGAAGCCGGACCTGAAGACCGCCGTGCAGTGCTGGATCACCGCCGGTGGCTCCCACCACACCTGCATGACCACGTCCGTCGGTCGTGAGGCTTGGGAGGACTTCGCCCGCATCGCCGGCGTCGAACTCGCCGTCATCGACGAGAACACCAACGCCCGCCAGTTCGAGAAGGAGCTGGAGCTGAGCGAAATGTACCACCGCCTCAACAACCGTCACTGAAATAACGGAGCGTTAACAGCACGGCAGGAAACTTGACGTACCTTCGTACGCCGGCGTTTCCTGCCGCACTGTTACCGCACGCGTTATCTCAGCGATACGGGGTGCGCTTAAAAAAACAGCACGGCGGGGAAGTTGACGTACTTTTGTACGCAGCGTTCCCCGCCGTGCTGTTTTTGTTTACCTATGTGCGGCTCAGCGCTTGCCGGCGTACAGCTGCTGGTCGATCACGTCGGCGAACACGCGGTTCACTGCCGGACGCACCACCTTCAGCGACGGCGTCAGGCACTTGTTCTCCTGCGTGAACTGCGCATCCAGCACCACGAACTTACGCACGGATTCGGCGCGCGAAACCGTCGCGTTCGCCTTGTCCACATACTTCTGAATCTCGTCATGAACGGCGGCGGTAGCCGCCACTCGGTCAAGCGGCGTATCCGCGGACAGGCCCACGGACGGCAGCCAGGCCGCCAATCCTTCCGGATCGAGCGTGACCAGCGCGCCGATGAACGGACGATTATCGCCCACCACCACGGCATGCTCCACAATCGGACACTTCGCAATCTCCTGCTCCATCGGAATCGGCGACACGTTCTTGCCGCCGGCGGTGATGATGATGTCCTTCTTGCGGCCCGTAATCGTAATACGACCCTCATCGTCGATCGACGCAAGATCGCCGGTGCGCAGCCAACCGTCCTCGGTGAACACCTCGGCCGTTTTCTCCGGCAGATTGTGGTAACCCATGAACACGTTCGGTCCCTTGACCTGCAGCTCGCCATCGTCGGAAATACGCACGGACGATCCCGGCGCAGGCTGGCCGACGGTACCGATCACATTGTCCGTGACGCGGGTCGCGGCAAACGGCGCCGCGGTTTCCGTCATACCGTAGCCCTGGATCATCGGCAGGCCGATGCCATTGAAGAAATGCGCCAGCGACACGTCCAGCGGAGCGCCACCGCACGCCACATAACGGATACGCGGGCCCAACGCGCCACGCACGGTGTGGTATACGGACGCCTCATACGACAGGTGTTCGGCGGTCTGCTTCATGGTCGGTTTCTCGCCAGCCTGCTGCATGCGCGACCAGTCGCGCGCGGATTCGGCGGCCTTGAGGAACAGGCGGCCCTTCCAACCCATGCCGGCCTTGCGGGAAGCCGCGTTGTACACCTTCTCGAACACGCGCGGCACGCCCAGCAGGTACGTCGGCTCGAACGAACGCACATCCGGCAGCAGCGTCTTGGTGTCCGGCAGATAGCCGACCACGCCGTCATCGGAAGCGATCGACGCGTACTGGATGAAGCGCGCGAAGCAGTGGGCGAGCGGCAGGAACAGCAGCAGACGCGGATGGTCTTCAAGAATCATCTCGTGCAGCGCAAGGCTGCCGGCACGCGTGATCGACACGAAATTGCGATGCGACAGCTCGGCACCCTTCGGTGCCCCCGTGGAGCCGGACGTGTACACGATGGTGGCCAGATCGTCGGCACGCACCGACGCGATACGCTCGTCCAGCTCTTCGTCGGACACGGTGACGCCCAATCCCTCCAGCGCGCCCATGGCATTGGCGTCGAGCATCAGAATATGCTTCAGAGACGGGCAGCGGCCAATCACGGAATCAAGACGGTCGAAGCGTTCGCGATCGTCGGCGATGGCGAGCTTCACGTTGGAATCGTTGAGAATGCGTTCGGCCTGCGCCGCGGAATCGGTGTCATAGATCGGCACATTGACCGCGCCGATTGCGGCCAGTGCGAAATCAAGCACGCCCCACTCGTAACGGGTGGTGGAGAAGAGGGTGACGGCATCCCCCTTGCCGATGCCGAACGCGATCAGGCCTTTGGCCGCGGAGAGCACGTTCTTGTGGAATTCGCCGGTCGTCACCTTGGTCCACTGGCCCGGAGCGGTTTTGCGTTCCGCGATCACGGTGTCTTCGCCGGTGCGCTTGATGCGTTCGGTAAGCAGGGAGTAGATGGATTCGTCGTCGCGTACTTCGACGGATGCGCCCGGGGTCGTGTACTCGGTGAGCATGAAGTGTTCTCTTTTCTTGCGTTTCCGCGGTTTTCGTGGGTTTTGCGATATATGCGATCGCTGCGATTGCGGTGATCGGTGACGTGCTTTTCGCGTCCTGTGTCGCGCCTCGCATATCGTAAGTTACGGTGACGTAAGTCCGCATTGTAAGAAACAACAAGAAATACGGCGACGGGTTTGTTTGAACTGACAAAGTGGCACGAAACGTCAACGGAACGGGGGATTGGTGCACGGATGCATCATCTCGAAAAAAAGGTTTGACGCGTTCGATCGCAGGGTGTCCAACGGGTTGCGCGACGGGTTCGAGAGGGGTGGCCCTTACGGGCGAAAACGGTGGAAAATGCGGCAAAACTGGGCGGAGTGACGTTGCGAACCACAACATGTTCCGTGTACACTCAAGTTTGGCGCAACTACCCCTTGCGCCTAGGCTGTTTGCTCAACGGCGAACATTCAGCCGCCTCACTTTTCGCCGTTCCCTTGGTTTTCTGTGGTTTTGCTGTTGTGCATTTGCTTGCGAGTTCTGATGGTTTTCTAGATTTTTCCGACGATTTTCTGCGATTGCCGTTCCGTCATTGCCTTTCGTCGGTATGCCCGATACGCTTGGAGCGGATGGCGGGATTGCAAACGATTGGAAAAGGGGCATGATGTTCGACAAGCGGCTGTTTTCCTTGGCTGACGGCGTCGGTCGATTGATCGCGGCGAAAGTCGCCTGCCAATGGCTGGGCCTCGTGGCCAACATCGCCTTCGTCGTGGCTGTGGTGCGTATGCTGCAACCGCTGTTCGCGCCCGTACCGTCCGCCACCGCGCCCTGCATCGCCATTATTCTTATTGCCGCGGTCGTGCGATTCGTCACCATTCGCGCCGCCGCACGTTTCGGTAGCGAGGCCGCCGAACGCGTCAAACTCGCGCTGCGTGAGAAACTGTTCAATAAGATGCTCGCGCTCGGCCCGTCCTACGCGCAGCGCGTGCGCACCGCCGGCGTGGTGCAGTCCGCGGGCGAAGGCATCGAACAAATCCAAAGCTTCTTCGAACTGTTCCTGCCGCAACTGTGCTACGCCGTGCTCGCCCCCATCACGCTGTTCGCCGTGCTTGCGCCGATCGACCTGCCCACCGCCGCGACGCTGCTCGCCTGCGCGCCGCTCATCGTGCTCATCGTCGGCATGGTGGCGATGCGTGCTGCCCGCGTATTCAAGAAATACTGGGGCAAATACACGGATATGGGCGCCGCGTTCCTCGACAATCTGCAGGGACTTGAGACGCTGAAAACCTTCGACGCGGACGAGCGCGCCGCACGAGTCATGGACGAGAAGGCCGAACAGTTCCGCGTGATGACCATGAACGTGCTGCAGATCCAACTGCGTTCGCTCACGGCGATGGATGCCGTGGCGTACGGTGGCGCGGCCGCCGGCATCGGCGTTGCGGTATGGCGATTCGTATCCGGCTCGCTCTCGCCGTCTGGCGTTTTCGCGCTGTCCGGCGTGCTGCCGCTTGGTTTGACGCCGATCGCCGCGGTATTGCTGACGATTCTGCTAGCCGCCGATTTCTTCATTCCGCTGCGACAGCTCGGCTCGTATTTCCACGTTGCGATGAACGGCATGACGTCCACGAAACGTATTTTCGCGCTGCTCGACGCGCCCGAACCGGAGCATGGCAGCAAGGAACTGCCGGAATTCGGGGCTTCCGGGCGTGGTGTCGGCGTGGAGTTTCGTGGTGTTTCGTACCGGTATGCGGACGCGGATGTGGATGCTGGGGGTACTGCTGGTGCGGGGCCTGACGCTGCCGGGTCTGCGGGTGCCGGTGTTGCGAGTCCCCGTCGTATATCGTCCACATCGCATTCCGATATGCGGAACGCGGATGTGGACAGCGTTGATGAGGGCGGCGGCGCGGGTGACGCGCGCGAAACGCGCTACGCCTTGCGCAACGTGGCCCTCCGTGCGCTGCCCGGCGAAGTCACTGCGATCGTCGGGCCATCCGGTTCCGGCAAGTCCACAGCCGTCCAGCTGCTTGCCGGCACGCTTGTCGGATATGAAGGCGATGTGCTGCTGTCCGAAATGCCATCCGGAATGCAGGACGAAGTGCTGGGCGCTATGTTAAGCAGTGCGGCGCCGGATGACAGTGAAACCCTGAAATCGCACCAAATCCGCGACCTCACCGCAGCATCGCTCACCCGCGAAATCTCCATCGTCTCCGCGCACAGCCACCTGTTCGCCGGCACCCTGCGCGACAACCTGCTCATGGCCCGCGCCGACGCCACCGACAACGAGCTGTGGCAGACGCTGGAAGCCGCGCATATCGACGATTTCGTGCGCGCGCAATCGCGAGGACTCGATATGCCGATCACGCAGGACGGCGCGAATCTGTCCGGCGGGCAGAAACAGCGCATTGCGATCGCCCGTGTACTGTTGCGCAGGTCGGCCGTCTATATTTTCGACGAGGCGACCAGCAGCGTCGACGCGGACAGCGAAACGTTGATTTTGCAAACGATTCGCGCGCTCGCCGACGCCGGCGCAACCGTGCTGATGGTCACGCACCGCATGGCGAACGCGGCCGACGCGGACCATGTCGTAGTGTTTGATGGGGGTGTCGTCGTCGAGCAGGGCGCGCATGACGATCTCATGGCCGCGGACGGCACGTATGCCAAGCTGTTCCGGGCGCAGGAAAGCGTGGAACGGGTGGGATTGTCTGGTCGCGTCGCGCCGCGCGTATCGCGTATGACTCATGCGTCTGGTGCGTTTGCCGTGTCTCGGATGTCTGGTTCCGCCGAATCGAACGCCAGTGGCGCCAAATCGGACATGCCAACAACCCAAGTCATCGCCCGCTTGCTGCGCGAAGTCGGCCCACTGCGCAAACCCATGGCCATCGCCTGCGCGTGCGGCATCCTCGGCCACCTCGCCGCCACGTTCCTGCCGGTTTTCGGCGTCGCCGCGCTGTTCGCCGCAGCTGGCGCAAAAGTCTGGAATCTCAGCCTTCCTGCGGCAATCGCAGCCATGATTATCTGCGCACTGATCCGCGGCGGCATGCGCTACGCCGAACAGTACATGAACCACAATGTCGCCTTCCGCCTGCTCGCGCTGTTCCGGTCGAAAACGTTTGCCGCGCTGCGTCGCCTCGCGCCCGCCAAACTGTCCGGCAAAGGCAAAGGCGACCTGATCGCGCTGGTCACCACCGACGTCGAACTGCTGGAAATCTTCTTCGCGCACACCATTTCGCCGGTTGTCATCGCCATCGCGACCACCGTGCTTTACACGGTCGCATTGCTTACGTTGAGTCCTGCGATCGCTGTCACGCTGGTCATCGCGCACCTGACCGTCGGCATCGTGCTGCCGAAACTCTTCGCCACGGCGGTAGGTGGTCTCGGTGGGGATATTCGCCGCGAATCCGCCCAACTTGATGACGAAATGCTCGACGATATGCGCGGTCTCGACGAAATCATCCGATTCGACCAAGGCCATGCGCGGCTTGCCGGCATCGCGTCACGCACGCGCTCGCTCTGGAGCCGCCGTGCCCGGCTGAGTGCCAAGAATGGCGATTTCGCAGGCTTCGGCGCGGTGCTGGTCGTACTGTTCACTGCCATCGCGGCATTGCTGGCGATGGTCACGTCCGGTACGACGATGCCCATCGCTTCCGCCGCTTCCGCCGCCGCCGCAACCATTCAAACCGTCATTTCCGCGCCCGCCGCCCGCCTGACCGCCGCTTTCGTGCTGCTGGCCAGCTCGTTCGGTCCGACGCTCGCGTTGAGCGCGCTGCCGGCCAATCTCACGCAAACGTTTGCCGCCGCCCGCCGCCTGTTCGCGCTGATGGACGAAACCCCCGCAGTGGAGGAGCGGGGCGATTTCCTGCCGCGCTACCACGGCATGTCCATGCACGACGTCACGTTCGGCTACGGCAATTCGGGCGAGGCTCCAACTTCCGGAAGCGATGCGGATGCCCCCGAGTCGTCCGCCGAGCCAATCCTCAGCCACGTCTCGTTCGGCATACCACAACACGGCATCCTCGGCATCCAAGGCCCGTCCGGCCGCGGCAAATCGACCCTGCTGAAGCTGCTCATGCGTTACTGGGACCCGCAATCCGGCTTAGTCGCCCTGTCCGAGGTGCCACTGCCGCAGATCGACGCGCATCATCGCCGTCGCGTGCAAACGATGATGGGGCAGGAAACCTACCTGTTCGACGGCACTATCCGTGAAAACCTGCTTATGGCCTGCGACAGGGGCGGTGCGGATACGGCTGGTAATGCTGATAATGCTGGCGATCCGGACGATTCCGCGACTTCCGGCAGAGCGCTCCTTACCCCGCCCGCTCCTCCCGTTTCGTGGAATGCCGCTGATTCCGCGCTTTCCACCCGGTCGACCCTTTCTGTCAGTGATGACGTGCTGCGCGCCGCGCTCGCCAAGGCTTCCGCGCTTGAACTGGTCGACTCGCTCCCGCAGGGCCTTGATACCCCCGTCGGCGAGTTGGGCGGGCGGCTTTCAGAGGGTGAACGGCAACGCATCGGCCTGGCTCGCGTCTTCCTGCGCAACGCGTCGCTGGTGTTGTTCGACGAGCCGACGAGTCGCCTCGACGCCTACAACGAATCCGTGATTCTGCAATCGATTGACGCGTTGGCGCAGCAGGGGAGCGCGGTGCTGCTCGTCTCGCACCGCGATTCCACCATGCGCATCGTGGACCGCATCGTGCGCATGTGAGCTGGCGCGTGCGGATTGCGAACTGATGCGGCGAGCCGATGCGTGCGAACTAGCGTGTGAATCGGCGTAATGCGGGGCCTGGTGAGGTGCCCATGCCCATGCGGCCGCATACGGACGCGCCGCACGTCCGCAATGTGGTCGTATGAAAATCGCATGTCATTCGTGTTTCCTATAGCGCGCGCGACGGCGTACGGAAGCGGACGAATCGAAAGCCATAGTCGCAGGTAAAGCAAGAAAAACGGACGAAACCGACGAAATGTCGACGGAATCGAAATCATAAGCCAATGAAACAATCATGAAAATAAGGTTGCAAATTTAGCAAAACCGACTTTTTGGTAGGTTATAAGATTCAGTTCGCGTGAAATCGAAATGGGAAATCGTTAGTATCGATAGCAAACGATTATTTTCGACGAAAGGCTGGCGATGGCCAACAACAGGAACGAACTGAACAAGAATCTGGCGCAGATGCTCAAGGGTGGCGTGATCATGGACGTCACCACCCCCGAGCAGGCTAAGATCGCGCAGGACGCGGGCGCATGCGCGGTGATGGCGCTTGAGCGCATCCCGGCCGACATCCGCGCTGCCGGCGGCGTCTCCCGCATGAGCGATCCGGCCATGATCAAGGGCATTCAGGAAGCCGTGTCCATCCCGGTCATGGCGAAGGTTCGTATCGGCCACATCGCCGAAGCCCGCATTCTGCAGGCCATCGAAATCGATTACATCGACGAATCCGAAGTGCTCAGCCCCGCCGACGACGTGTACCACATCGACAAGAACCAGTTCGACGTGCCGTTCGTGTGCGGCGCGAAGAACCTGGGCGAGGCGCTGCGCCGTGTCGCCGAAGGTGCGTCCATGATCCGCACCAAGGGCGAGCCGGGCACGGGCGATGTCATCCAGGCCGTGCGTCACATGCGCACCATGAACAAGCAGATCCGCGAGCTCGTCTCCCTGCGCGACGACGAGGTGTACGAGGCCGCCAAGCAGCTGGCCGTGCCGTACGATCTCGCCAAGTACGTGCACGACAACGGCCGTCTGCCGGTCGTCAACTTCGCCGCCGGCGGTGTGGCCACCCCGGCCGACGCAGCCCTCATGATGGAGCTTGGTGCGGAAGGCGTGTTCGTCGGCTCCGGCATCTTCAAGTCGGGCGACCCGGCCAAGCGCGCCGCCGCCATCGTGCAGGCCACCGCCAACTGGCAGGACGCCGACCTGCTCGCACGCCTGTCCGAGAACCTCGGCGAGGCCATGGTCGGCATCAACGAAGATGAGATCGAAACCATCATGGCCGCCCGCGGCGAGTGACGGCCCGCACGGCGCATGCGTGACGCCGGCTCCGCGGGCAGCGAGAAGCACCGCGGAGCCGGCATATCCGAAAGCACAGGAACGGTAATGGTTGTAGCAGTTGAATACATTTCGAAGGAAGAATCGACTGACGTTGCCGAAGGTGCGGCTTCCGCGCAGCATGGCGTGACCGGCATCCTTGCGGTGCAAGGCGCGTTCGCCGAGCATGCCGCGATGCTGGATCGGCTTGGTGTGCCGTGGAAACTGCTGCGTGACGCCGAGGATTTCGACGATTCGATCGACCGCGTGATTCTGCCTGGCGGCGAAAGCACCACGCAGGGCAAATTGCTGCGTTCGACCGGCTTGTTCGAGCCGATCGCCGCGCACATCGCCGCCGGCAAGCCGGTGTTCGGCACGTGCGCCGGAATGATTCTGCTCGCGAAGCGACTGGAAAACGACGACAACGTGTACTTCGGCGCCCTCGACGCCACGGTTCGCCGCAACGCTTACGGTCGGCAGCTCGGTTCGTTCGTCTCCACGGCCGATTTCGGTGACATCAAGGACTTTCCGCTCGTGTTCATTCGTGGGCCGTTCGTCTCCGATGTCGGGGCGGACGCCACGATCGAGACCGAGGTTGATGGGCGTGTGGTCGGTCTGCGACAGGGCAACATTCTCGCCACGGCCTTCCACCCCGAACTCACCGACGACACCCGCATTCACGAGTTATTTTTGAGCCTGTAGGCTCCCGCTAGCGGATCGGGCTGCTTGTCGGCGGGGAACGGCAGTGAGACCAGCGGGCTGGTCATGCATGGCATGTCCGTAACTGCAGGGTCGAGGGCTGTTCGCGAAGGTGACTGGGGTGGCCGAGGACTTTCGGGGTATCATCCGCAGCTCGGCGTCTCGATTTTTGGCCGAGGCAGCAGGTCGCCGCGTCCCTTCGTTTCGTAGTTGTGCCACACCAGCGTGATTTTGCCCGATTTGGCCGTGGTGTGGCCACACCGATGGCCACACCAGCTCGTGCAAACGTTTACATGATCTGGTGTGGTACATGATGTCATTCGTTTTCCTTGAAATATCAAGGAAGACGGGATTCGACTCCAAACCGGTATCGGGCGCGTGTACCACAGAAGGCCGAAAAGAGGCAAAAAAGCCCTGGTGTGGTACAGGCTTTGCGATGTCGTGTGCGTCGTATGACCCACAAATCGCCGGATGGTGCCATCTGTCGACACGATAAGCTTATGTCAACGTTGTCATGCCATATCGTTCGTCGCTTCCGAATGGGACTTTCGCGGGGTAAAA
>ERZ773158.2425-NODE-2425-length-13731-cov-2.541094_pt1 | contig 13731 bp, 9 predicted proteins | sample MGYA00511918_ERZ773158 | MGnify/ENA primary metagenome ERZ773158 (study PRJEB29015, sample SAMEA2737876) | human gut metagenome | biome: human gut; feature: human-associated habitat; material: faeces | place: China | collected 2012 ...
AAAAAGCGCGGGTATAAGGAAGTCACGCTTTTGGGGCAGAATGTGAATTCTTACTTCCATGAGGGGGCCGACGGAAAGACTGTTTCTTTCCCGGAACTTTTGCGGTTGGTGGCACAGGAGGCCGACGGGATGCGCGTGCGTTTCACCACTTCCCATCCGAAGGATATGAGCGACGACACGTTGCGTGTCATTGCGGAAGAACCCAATGTGTGCCGGCATATCCATTTGCCGGTGCAGAGCGGAAGCAACCGTATCTTGAAATTGATGAACCGCAAGTACACCCGTGAATGGTATTTGGACCGCGTGGCGGCCATCCGTCGGATTGTGCCGGATTGCGGTTTGTCCACAGACATTTTTTCGGGTTACTGTTCCGAGACCGAAGAGGATCATCAAATTTCTTTGTCGTTGATGCGGGAATGTGCCTACGACAGCGCTTTTATGTTCAAGTATTCGGAGCGGCCGGGAACGTATGCCTCCAAGCATTTGCCCGACGACGTGCCGGAGGACGTGAAGGTGCGGCGTTTGAACGAATTGATCGCTTTGCAGAATGAACTCTCGGCAGAGAGCAACCGCCGTTGTGAAGGCCGGGTTTATGAAGTGCTGGTGGAGGGTGTGAGCAAACGTTCCAAAGAGCAGTTGTTCGGACGTACAGAGCAGAATAAGGTGGTCGTGTTCGACCGGGGAAAGTATCATGTCGGTGATTTTGTAAAGGTGAGAGTTAACGGAAGTTCTTCGGCTACGCTGAAGGGAGAGGTGGTAGAAGACTGACAATCAAGTTAAATGCTGTTAAAGAAAGAATCAATCCCCGTGTTTCGTTGTATTTTTGTATCCTACGCTAATACGGTCAGATAGAAGTCATGGGAAAGAAAAAAGCAAAAGGTTCTTTGGGTATGCAGTGGTTCACGACTGGTGTCAGTACCACGTTGGTGTTGATACTGCTGGGAATCGTATCCTTTTTTATACTGTTTGCCCAGCGTTTGTCCGATTCCGTGAAAGAAAATCTGACGGTGACCGTGTTGCTCGACGGTGAGGCAAGCCGTTCGGACATCCATGAATTCCGGACGGCATTGAAGGGAGAACGTTATGTGTATGCTTTGGATTATGTGTCCAAAGAGCAGGCGTTGAAAGAACAGGTAAAGGCCATGGGCAGCGATCCGTCCGAGTTTCTCGGAGCCAATCCGTTCACGGCCTCGTTTGAATTGCGTATGAACGCCCTTTATGCCAATTCCGACAGCTTGGCGTGGATCACCGCAAAGCTGAAAAAGAATCCTTTGGTGGAGGATGTGATGTATCAAAAAGAGCTGGTAGACACGGTGAATGACAATTTGCGACGTATCAGCTATGTGCTTTTGGGCTTAGCCGTGCTTTTGGCCTTGGTCTCTTTTGCACTCATCAACAATACCGTGCGGCTGAGCATCTATTCCGGCCGTTTCGTTATCCGTACGATGAAATTGGTAGGGGCGAGTTGGGGATTTATCCGGAGGCCGTTTATGGCACGGAGTTTCAATCTCGGGTTCCTGTCCGGTCTGTTGGCCGATGCCGTGTTGTGGGGAGGCGTGCATACCTTTTGCAGTACGACCCTTCGCTTTCCCAATATATCCATGTCGATATGTTGCTCGTCGTCGGGGCGGCGGTGCTGTTGTTCGGCCTCTTGCTTACGTTGGGCTGTACGTACGTTTCCGTCAACAAGTATTTGCGGATGAAGGTCGGTGATTTATATTAAATAGGAAACATATAATAAATAGAGGTTTATGGATAAAAGAAATTTTGCTTTCGACAAGGTGAATTTTATTTTGTTGGCCGTCGGGATGGCGATTGTAATCATCGGGTTCATCCTTATGTCCGGTTCCGGGAGTTCGGAAACGGTATTCAATCCGGACGTATTTAGCGTACGTCGCATTAAAGTGGCTCCAATAGTCTGTCTGTTTGGCTTTTTGTTCATCATTTATGCCATTTTGCGAAAGCCTGCATACACGCCGTTGGAGGAAGAGAATGAGGGGGTCGGAGAAAAGAAAGACGAAATGTCCGGTGCGGACGCCACGATCAATAAGGATTAAGCATGGATGTAATAGACGCGTTGTTGATGGGTCTCTTGCAGGGCCTGACGGAGTATTTGCCGGTGAGCAGTAGCGGGCATCTGGCCATCGCTTCCCATTTTTTCGGAATAGAAGGAGAAGCCAATCTGACGTTTACTGTGGCCGTCCATGTGGCTACGGTGTTCAGCACGTTGGTGATTCTTTGGAAAGATATCGTGTGGATATTCAAGGGATTGTTTGACTTCAAAGGGCCGGGGATGAACGAATCCCAACGTTATGCCTTGAATATTTTAGTCTCTATGATACCCGTAGGCATTGTCGGGGTTTTCTTTAAGGACTATGTGGAAATGATATTCGGCAGCGGTCTGCTGATAGTGGGGATTTGTTTGCTGCTGACGGCTTTGCTGCTGACGTTTTCATACTATGCCCGCCCCCGTCAGAAAGAAAATATATCTCTTCGTGACGCCTTCATCATCGGGCTTTCCCAGGCTTGTGCCGTGTTGCCCGGCTTGTCCCGTTCCGGTACGACCATCGCTACGGGCTTGCTGTTGGGAAACAACAAAGCCAAGTTGGCTCAGTTTTCTTTCCTGATGGTGATGCCTCCTATTTTAGGAGAAGCCATACTCGATGTGGCAAAGGGAGTGACCCATGGGGTCGAGGCTGCTTCTGCGGGTATCGGGATGTGGCCGCTTGCCGTGGGATTCGTGGCGGCCTTTGTGTCGGGATGCCTGGCTTGCAAATGGATGATCAACATAGTCAAGAAAGGCAAGTTGGTATATTTTGCCGTTTACTGTGCCGTAGTGGGTGTCGCGCTCATCGTACATCATTGCCTCTAACCGTTAAAATTCGCCTGAGTGGATTTCAAGAAAGGAGAAATATTGGCTTTTGACAAGCCCTACGAGTGGACGTCGTTCGGGTTGGTGGCCAAGGTACGTTACCTGTTGTGCAAGAGATTAGGAGTGAAGAAATTGAAAGTGGGGCACGCCGGTACGCTCGATCCTTTGGCTACCGGAGTCCTGCTTGTCTGCACCGGTAAGGCAACGAAACGGATAGAGGAACTTCAGGCTCATACGAAAGAGTATGTGGCGACGCTCCGTCTGGGGGCTACCACGCCTTCGTTCGACTTAGAGAAGCCTGTGGACGCGGAGTATCCCACGGAACATATCACCCGTGAAATGGTGGAGGAAACGCTGAATCGTTTCGTTGGTACGATAGAACAGGTGCCGCCCGTCTTCTCGGCTTGCAAAGTGAACGGAAGCCGTGCGTACGATTTGGCCCGTAAAGGGGAAGAGGTGGAACTGAAAGCCAAGACCTTGGTCATCGACGAACTGGAACTGTTGCGGTGCGAACTGCCGGAAATCGTCATCCGGGTGGTGTGCAGCAAAGGTACTTACATCCGGGCGTTGGCCCGCGACATCGGGGCGGCCTTGCAGAGCGGTGCCCACCTGACGGCCTTACGCCGTACGCGAATCGGAGCGGTCAGAGTGGAAGACTGCCTTAAACTGGATGATTTTGCCGAATGGTTGAATCGCCAGACGATAGAGATAACAGAAGATAATTAATCAATATAAGAGAACTATTCTATATGAAGCTGTCACAATTCAAATTCAAGTTACCTGAAGAACAGATTGCTCAGTATCCCGCGCACCATCGTGACGAATCCCGTTTGATGGTGTTGCATAAGAAGAGTGGAGATATCGAGCATCGCCAGTATTTTAAAGACATTCTCGACTATTTCGACGATAAGGATGTATTTATCTTCAACGATACCAAGGTGTTCCCGGCCCGCCTGTACGGCAACAAGGAAAAGACGGGTGCCCGTATCGAAGTGTTCTTGTTGAGAGAACTGAACGAGGATTTGCGTCTTTGGGATGTGTTGGTCGACCCCGCTCGTAAGATTCGTATCGGCAACAAGTTGTACTTCGGTGAAGATGATTCCATGGTGGCAGAAGTCATCGACAATACGACTTCGCGCGGGCGTACGCTTCGTTTTCTGTACGACGGACCGCACGATGAGTTCAAGGCAGCTTTATATGCGCTCGGCGAGGCTCCGCTGCCCAAACATATTGTGAAGCGTCCGGCCGAACCCGAGGATATGGAACGTTTTCAATGTATTTTTGCCCGTAACGAGGGAGCGGTGACAGCCCCTTCGTCCGGACTTCATTTCTCGCGGGAGCTGATGAAGCGGCTTGAAATCAAGGGCGTGGATTTTGCTTACGTTACGATGCACTGCGGGTTGGGTAATTTCCGTGATATCGACGTGGAAGATCTGACCAAGCACAAGATGGACAGCGAGGAGATGTTTGTGGAGGCGGATGCCTGTCGCATCGTCAATGCGGCAAAGGACGGCGGGCATCGCGTATGTGCTGTGGGTACCACAGTGCAGCGCGTGATAGAAACGGCGGTAGGTACGGACGGACATTTAAAGGAGTTTACGGGCTGGACCAACAAGTTTATTTTCCCTCCGTATGAGTTCAATGTGGCAGACTGCATGGTGGCTAATTTCTATATGCCTTACAGCACGCTGCTCATGCTGACAGCAGCCTACGGCGGTTACGACCTGGTGATGCAAGGGTATAAAGAAGCGTTGAAAGAAGGTTATCGTTTCGGGACGTACGGTGATGCCATGCTTATATTGAACGATTGATGACAGACTTATATTTAGGTTTGGGCAGCAATCTGGGCGATCGTGAACGGTTGTTGCACCGGGCTGTAAAGATATTGGTTGAGCGGATAGGCGGATTGAAAAGCCTGTCCGCTTTTTATGAAACGGAACCTTGGGGGTTCTGCTCTGACCACCCTTTTCTGAATGCCGTGGCAGTATTGTGTACAGAGAAGACGCCGGAAGAGATTCTCCGTATTACGCAGGCGGCCGAACGTGAATTGGGGCGGCGTAGCAAGAGTGTGGGCGGGACGTATGCCGACCGACCGATTGATATTGACTTGTTGCTTTATGGCGATGCGGTAGTAGAGGAGGATTTCGATGTTCCCGGAACGGAAGGCAGGAAAGTGCATTTGTCCTTACCCCATCCGTTGATGCATGAGCGGTGTTTTGTCATGGAGCCTTTGGCCGAAGTGGCGCCGGATGTGGTGCACCCGATACTGAAGAAAACATTCCGTGAACTGTTGGCATCGTTGGCGGACCGGTGAGGTTTCATTGTAGGATAGGAAAATATTTTTGAGGATACTATGTTCTCCAAAAGGATGGAAAAAGGGCTGTCCCGTGCAGGTGGCGGGGCAGCCCTTTGTCGTTTCTGTCGGTTTATTTAAACCGGATTGTAGCTCTTATTTCACAAGCATGTTCTTTCCGTTGATGATATAAATGCCTTTCTTCAAGCCTTTCAGGTCTTCACGTGTGGCATTTTTCTTTATCAGTATTCCGCTGATGGTATAGACTTCTGCCGTGCTTGCTCCATTCAGGGTACTTTCTATGCTTTGTCCGTCCGTAACGGTGAAAATGAATTCCAGTTGCGGAGCATAGTCTACGATAGTCGGATTTTCTTCTCCGGCTGATTGTTGGATCATCTTGGCCGGGATAACCAACGTGTAAGTACCTTTCGTGTTTACTTCATTTGCCAAAGTGACTTTTATTTCGTTGGGATTGTCACCGGCGGCCAATGTGGCTTCCTCTACGCTTTCCCCGTTGTTGTCGGCAAGGTAGGCCTTGTCTTCATTCTCGGTATTGATTGTAGCATAGGTGGTGTCTGCCACAAATTGGAGGACGAATTCATGCAGTGAGCTCACCGTGCCTTCAGCAGGCGTGATGGATACGGGTTCGTAGTCATGCCCAATCGTGTAGTCATACTTTAAGTTGGGGGCATACTCTGTTTTTACCGTAGGCTCGGCTGTGCCGTCGCCTTCATCCATGCTCGTCTGCTGTATCATGCGGGCCGGGATGACCAGAGTATAGTTGCCTTCTGCGCTGACCTCTTCGGCCAATGTTGCAATGACTTCGGTCGTGTTCGTACCGATAGCCAGCGTGGCGGCTACTTGGTTGCCGTTTTTGCTGTTGAGCAAGTAGGCCTGGCTTGCGGATTCTTCGTTGAGCTGCGGTACTGTCCCTTCGGCAAACTTTATGGTGAAGTCTTTCAGGGAGAATACTTTTCCTGCGGCAGGCGTGATGCCAGTGGGGGCGAAGTCGAGTCCGATGGTATAGTCGTACTTGATTTCGGGCGAGGTGAGCAATACCGTGGTGTTTTCTGCGTTTTCTTCCGTTGTTTCCGTGAAGATGACGCGTTGAATCATGCCTTCCGGGATAATGAGGGTATAAGAACCTTCTGTTTTCAGTTCTTCGTCCAACGTGAGTTTGATCTGGTTGGGTCTGTTGCCCTGTGAGAGCGTGGCCGGAACTTGGTAATCGTTATCGTTGTTCACCATATAAGCCAATGTGGTTGCTTCGGGATTTACCTGTGCGTTTGTCTGTTCCGGGAAAGTGAGGGTAAAGTCTTTCAAAGAGCCATAGTTGCCTTCGTCTCCTTCGATGCCAGTAGGTATATATGTCGTTATTCCGGTGGTGGTAAACGTCTTTGTAAAGGTCGTGTTCCAGTCTCCGTTGGTGCGGCAGACGGCTTTCTCGGGTACGGTGAGCGTGTATGTACCGGCTTCAATCGTGGGCGGCAGTATGATTTGTATCTGCTTGGCCTGTCCGCTTACTTTCTTCAGGGTGATGTCCAAAGCTTCCGATGCGTCGTTGGTCAGAGTAATGGCCGGTGCGTCTTCCATGGCATTGGGGTATGCTTCCTCATTGAAGTTCAACGTGATGTGGGAGAGCGACTCGATTTCTTTCCGCCCAGACGGGTCGGTAGACACTACGGTGAAAGCGGAAGTCGGGTTTTCGTTCAGGTTGACATCTGTGGTGGAGAACTCGGAAGCTTGCCAAGAATAAGTCACGGCCTGTACTCCGACGGTGTAGTTGCCTTCTTCCACTCCCTCAAAGGTATAGGACGTAGGGTTCACATAACCGGAAAATGCGGTGTATGTAAGTTGTTTGCCGTTTTCAGGGTTGGCTGGGGCTATCATAAAGGTTTTGCCCGTAGCTTTATTTTTTAAATATAGATTGTAGAAAGCTTTGCTCTCTGTGTCGGGAGTGTAACTTTCAGCCCAAGTTACGGTGAGTTGTTTCGTATCCGGATTGTATTCGGCTTTCACATCCTCGGGTACTCCGGGGATTTGTATACCGTAATCAGGTTCGGTGGTATTGATAGTCCAAGACAAGCGGTCACAATTTTCTTGCGTAAACAAATCGAGCAGACCATCGTTGTTCAGGTCGCCGTGTGCCATGTAGGCTTCTTTAATACGGATAGGATCGGTGTTGTCTTCCGCGTCGGGAACATCCTCCGTGATGTAGTAACCGTCGTATGAGCCAGTACTGCTTGAGATAGCCGTATGCCAATCTCCGTTCCATCCTCTGGCTACGAAATCTATCCAACCGTCTCCGTTGAAATCAGCCAATGAAGCCAAACGGACATTTGCGCCCGACAAAGGATAAAGTTGGGTTTCAACTTCTTCAAAAGCAAACTTCTCATCAGTTGAGACATTACGTAGCATCAGGGCTACTTTGCCATTTTGAGCGTATATGGCTTCTCCTTGGAAACCTGTCTGTCCGAAAACAAGGATGTCCTGTTTGCCGTCTTGGTCATAGTCTACGACGGTGATGAAATGTTCCTCACCATAAGGGAAGTTTAGTTTCTCGGAAATGGCGTTGATTTCTCCGAAATCGGTGTCGGCGAGCTGGAATGTACCATCTTTCATATTACGGTAAAAATGTACTTGTCCTCCCCCATTGATACCTAATTCTTCATTACCGTCTCCCCATCCGGTGGATACAATGTCCGGCCATCCGTCGTTGTTGAAATCGCCGAAGGATATGCTGCCGGCGCATTGGGGAACAAAGGGTTTGCCAAATTCAGGAATGAATGGGTCGGTAACCCGTTCAAAATGGTCGCCCTCCACGTTCTTGAATAGCCATACGGCACGTTCCCACGGGTTTTCATTCTCAAACTGTATCAGCAAGTCCGGGTAGCCGTCTTTGTTATAGTCGGCGATAGAGATTGTGGTATTCTGTATTTGTTGGTTCCATTTGTTGTTTTGGAGGGAGGGATTGATTTCTGAGAGCGCGGCATCTTCTTTCATAGTGAAAGTACCGTCACCGTTGTTGATGGCCAAAAGCAGAGCTTTTTTGGCTTCGAATGTCCAACCCACATTGACACTCGGATAGATGAAATCCACCAAGCCATCCTGGTTGAAGTCGAAAGCCTTGTTGCTGATGCCACCGTAGGCAAAGGGCAGGCCTGTGCCACTGTCGCGGTTTTTGACGTTCCATGTGCCGTCACCGTTGTTGAACGAGAGCTTGGTATCGTCATACCATGTCCAATCCCATTTTACGCTACCGTCTTCGTTTACTTCCGAGGTTGGGCGCCATTCATAGGTTTGTCCCGGTGCCCAAAGATCCATAAAACCATTGTTGTCGAAGTCGGCTACGACTGGTACTCCATCGCTCGTATTGACTCCGATGGCCTCGGCTTCTTCGTTTTCTGCTGCACGAAATGTAATGTCTTGCGCTTTAATCGTGCCTTGTAATGCCATTCCTGCCAGCGCGGTGCAGAATAGCAAAGGCTTCAATGTAAAGTTTCTCATGATAACATTTTGTATATAACATTAGAATTAGTCGAGATAAAGATAGTTCGTTACAAACAATGAAGATTGAGTTTTTGATTCAATAATTATCATTTTGGCATAAAAATCGGATTTCTTGTAGGTTTTGCCGCAAATGAGATAAGAAGAGAGGAATTCATCATAATAAAAATCCGATGTCGTGAATTCAAGACACCGGATTTAAAAAAGGGGGAAATAACTTTTATTTCGGTTGTTTACCGATGTAAGCCAAAATACCACCGTCTACGTATAATACCAGACCGTTGACGAAGTTGGAAGCGTCCGAAGCCAAGAACACGGCCGGACCTTGCAGGTCTTCAGGAGTACCCCAACGGGCAGCAGGAGTCTTGGCCACGATGAAACTGTCGAAAGGATGGCGGCTGCCGTCCGGTTGACGTTCACGCAATGGAGCGGTTTGAGGAGTAGCGATGTAACCCGGACCGATACCGTTGCATTGGATGTTGTATTCGCCGTATTCCGAGCAAATATTGCGCGTCAGCATCTTCAGACCGCCTTTGGCTGCTGCGTAGGCCGATACGGTTTCACGACCCAGTTCGGACATCATGGAACAGATGTTGATGATTTTGCCGTGTCCTTTTTTGATCATGCCGGGAATAACGGCTTTCGATACGATGAACGGAGCGTTCAAATCCACGTCGATGACTTGGCGGAACTCTGCGGCCGACATTTCCGTCATCGGGATACGCTTGATGATACCTGCGTTGTTGACGAGGATGTCTATCACGCCGACTTCTTTTTCGATACGGGCAACCAAGGCATTGACGGCAGCTTCGTCCGTCACGTCGCACACGTAACCGTGGGCTTCTATACCTTTTTCCTTATATGCGGCCAGTCCTTTGTCCACTAATTCCTGCTTGATGTCGTTGAATACGATGGTAGCGCCGCATTGTGCGAAAGCCGTAGCGATGCCGAAACCGATTCCGTAAGATGCTCCGGTAACCAAAGCAACTTTACCTTCCAAAGAGAAATTCTGCAAAAAATTCTTTTCCATGTTCTTGATGATTTAATAATGCGTTTTCCTTTCCGGCAAAGTTAGAAAAAGTAACTGACATACGCACACAATTTGACGAGAATCTTTTTCCTTTTTCTTTTTACGGCAGAATGTTTGCATCTATAACCTGTTCTTATACAGCGTGGCTGCCACTTTCTGATATTGGCATTCCAGTTCCATGTAGGCTTGCAGGTTGCGGTAAATCTGGTCGGCTTCCACAAAGTAGTCCGTCACGGACAGTTCGCCGCCTTTTACGCTTTCTTTCAGCAGTTCGAGAGTCTGTGTCATCAGGGGCTGGTCGTATACCGACATGGCTCGTCCCAGTTGTTGAAGTTCGTTGAAACCGGAATGCAAGGCGGCTTCTGCTTTCAGGCGTATTTCGTCCGCTTGTAAACGTGTGCCGATAGATTGTGCCTGTGCCATTCTCACCTGTCTGCGGTTGGAAAACAACGGGATGGAGCCTCCTACGAGGAAACCGTGCTCTTTGCTGCCTTCTCCCGTGTTCCGGCGGTAACCGATTTCCAGTTTAGGCAACCATTTTTGACGGTTGACCGTAAGGTTGCGTTCGGCTGCCCGTGTGTCGGCCTCGGCGGCTTTGAGTTCGGCATCTTGGCCGAGGACTTCATCGCATAAAGCCTCGAAATCGAGGGTTGTCGGGACTGTGGGATATTCCCGTCCTTCGAAAGTGAGCGGCATGTTGCCGTTCAGAGCCAGCAACGACTGTAAGGCCGTGCGGTGGTCGGTATGGTTCTGCAGGACTTCTGTCTGTATGCTCATACGTTCCATCTTAATCTTGTTCACTTCGATGACTGTGGCATCACCGGCTCTCAACCGCTCTTCATACAAGGCCAACAGCTCGTCGGCATTTTGCATGCGTTTGTCCAACAGGTCTCTTTGCCGGTTCAGCCGTATCATGTCCAGGCAAAGGGTTTTGGCTTCGAGCAGCACGTTGCGGCGTAAGGCTTCGGCACGGTAGTCTACGGCTTCTTTCTTGTCTCGTCCGGCACGGTTACGGCTGTTATATACCGTGGGAAAGTCGAATCCTTGTGATACGACCAATTCGGAACCGGACTGTCCGTTGACTCCTTTGCTAAAGAAAGAACTATATTCCACCGTAGGGTCCTCCAAGCTGTTTTCGGCTTCAATACCTATCTTTTCAGCTTCTCCGTTTTTTTGTTGTGCCTGGATGGATTTGTTATGTTGTGCCACACTCTGCAGCACTTCGTCCACGCTTTGGGCCTGCAAAGGGAGCAAGCCACAGGCGCAAACGGTTGTGATAAGAATGATTCTTTTCATGACTATCGTTTTTGTTCAGGAACGGACACTTTTACGGTTCATCCATTCATATATAATAGGAATAATAAAGGCATTCAGGAAAGTTGAGGTCAGCAGGCCGCCCAATATCACCTTGGCCATCGGACTCTGGATTTCGTTGCCCGGAAGATCCCCCCGAAGGGCCAGCGGAATAAGGGCAAGAGCCGATGAAAGTGCGGTCATCAGGATGGGGTTCAAACGGTCGAGCGACCCGTGCAGGATGCTTTCCCGCAACGACAATCCTTCTTCGCGCAATGTGTTGTAGTGACTGATGAGCAACATTCCGTTGCGTGTCGCAATGCCGAAGAGGGAAATGAATCCGATGATGGCCGGAATGCTGATTTCCCCGGTGGTCAGCAACAGGGCGAACACACCGCCGATTAATGCCAGGGGCAGATTGAGCAGGATGACTCCGCTCTGTGCTGCATTACGGAATTGAAAGTAAAGCAACAGGAAGATGACCACGATGCTGATGAACGATGTGAGCAACAACACCCGGCTGGCCGACTCTTCGCTTTCGAACTGGCCGCCGTATTCGATATGGTAACCTTCGGGCAGTTTCACTTTTTCGTCTATCCGGCTGCGGATGTCGTTCACCACGCTGCGCATGTCTCGCCCGCTGGCATTGGCCGAGATGACGATTTTACGTTTCACGTTTTCGCGGTTGATGGTGTTCGGCCCCATGGACGACCGGATGTCGGCCACATACGAGAAGGGCACTTTGTTGCCTTTCGCATCGTCGATCATCAGATTACGGATACGTTCCATTGTGCTGCGGTTTTCTTCTGCCGAACGGACGATGAGGTTGAACGAGCGCCCTTTCTCGTACACTTGCGATACGACTTCTCCTCCCATGTTCACCGTGACAAACTCGTTGAATTGCGGTAATGAGATGCCGTATCGGGCCAGCATTTCCCGTTTCGGTTCGATTTTCAGTTCCGGACGTTCGATTTGTTGTTCCACATTCAGGTCGGCTATGCCCTTCACGTCGCTGACGGCCGATTTGATTTGGTTGCCGATTTGATACATTTTGTTCAGGTCGTCGCCGAACAGTTTGATGGCGATGCCGGCCTGCGTACCGCTCAGCATGGCATCTATACGATGGCTGATGGGTTGTCCTATCTCGATGTTCGCTCCCGATATGACGGACAATTTACGTCGCACATCCTCTAAAACTTCGGTGTGGCTACGGTCTTCCAATTCAAATGGTGCTTCTATTTCCGATACGTTCACGCCGAGAGCATGCTCGTCCAGTTCCGCCCGTCCCGTCTTGCGTGCCACGGTTTTGATTTCGGGGATGGAGAGCAACAGTTCCTCGGCCTGCCGTCCGATTTTATCCGATTCCTCCAAGGAGATGCCCGGAAGGGAACTGATATTTATGGTAAACGAACCTTCGTTGAATGGCGGTAAGAAGCTGCGTCCCAACGTGAGGAAGCTCCCCAAGGCTGCGATGAAAAGCGTAAGCGTGGTGCCCAATACGATTTTCTTGTGCGACAAAGCCCAAGATAGTCCGTTCTGGTAATGCTTTTTTAGATATACGGCCAGAAACGCCTCTTTAGGCAGTCCGCCGGTTTTGGCTTTGTGTCCCAACAGATAGCTGCAAAGTACGGGCGTCAACGTCAGGGCTACGATGGTGGAGGCAAACAGCGATACGATGAAAGCTACGCCCAACGGCACGAGCATGCGTCCTTCCATGCCGCTCAGGAAGAACAGCGGGACGAAACTGACGATAATGATGAGCGTAGAGTTCAGGATGGGCATGCGCACTTCCCGGGAGGCGTTGAATACGACATCGCGTACACGTAACCGTTCGCTTTCCGGCAACATGCGGTTTTCGCGCAGATGTTTCCATACGTTTTCCACGTCCACGATGGCATCGTCCACCAACGAACCGATGGCGATGGCCATACCGCCCAAGCTCATCGTGTTGATGGTCAGCCCCATGTAGTGAAGCACCAAAATGGTGACCAGCAGCGAAAGAGGGAGGGTGACCAGCGAGATGACCGTAGTGCGCACGTTGCCCAGAAAGAGGAATAAGACGATAACCACGAAGATGGCACCTTCGAGCAGCGAATCCTGGACGTTACCGATGGAGCTTTCGATAAAGCGGGACTGGCGGAACACGTCGGTGGACATACGCACGTCGGCCGGAAGGCTCTTTTGCAGGTCTTGCAAGGCTTCTTCCAACTTTCCGGTCAGTTCTATGGTACCCGTGTTCGGTTGTTTGGTTACGGTGAGCAATACGGCGGGCTTGCCTTTTTCAGAGGCCAGACCCAGTTTGGGTTGTTGGCTGCCAGTTTTTACGTCAGCAATGTCTTCCAACATGACAGGCGAGCCTCCTACGGTTTTGATGACCGCCCGGCCCATTTTCCGCACGTCGTCGGTCGAGACGACTCCACGTACGATGTATTCGTTGCCGTATTGGTAAATCACTCCGCCGTTGGTGTTGGTATTCATGTTCCGCGTGACATCCATTACCTCACCCAACGTTACTCCGTAGTGTTTCATCCGTTCGGGGTGCAACAGAATCTGGTATTCCTTGATGTCGCCGCCCAATACGGCTACTTGGGCTACTCCTCCGGTGGACATCAGGCGCGGGCGAATCACCCAATCGGCCAATGTACGCAAGTCGAGCATAGACGTGCTGTCGGCTGTCAGTCCTACGATAAGCAATTCTCCCAGAATGGAAGATTGCGGTCCCAGAGTCGGGTTACC
>ERZ773158.2430-NODE-2430-length-13711-cov-46.301333_pt1 | contig 13711 bp, 16 predicted proteins | sample MGYA00511918_ERZ773158 | MGnify/ENA primary metagenome ERZ773158 (study PRJEB29015, sample SAMEA2737876) | human gut metagenome | biome: human gut; feature: human-associated habitat; material: faeces | place: China | collected 2012 ...
ACCATTTTATTTTTTAGTTTTCATTATAATACCCCAAAATTCATTTTATCCTATTCAAACACAAAAGAGCCTTTCTAGCAATACTAGAAAGACTCTTTTTATTACAACTTATTTTTTTAATTCTTTATTTAACTTTTCAGCTAATTCTTCAAAGCCTGGTTTACCAAGTAAAGCAAACATATTTTTCTTGTAAGCTTCTACACCTGGTTGGTTAAATGGGTTAATTCCATTTAAGTAGCCAGAAATTCCAACTGCCACTTCAAAGAAGTAGATCAAGTAGCCTAAACTGTATTCAGATTCATCAGGAACTTCAACAGTCATAACCGGAACTCCACCATCGTTATGAGCTAACATAACTCCTTCATAAGCTTTATCGTTAACTTCATTCATTGATTGACCTTTAAGGTAATTCAAACCATCAAGATTTTCTTTATCCATAGGAATTTCAACGTTGTAAGGTGGTTGTTTAACCTTAATCACTGTTTCAAAGAGATTACGTAATCCTTCTTGAATGTATTGACCTAATGAATGTAAATCAGTTGTAAAGTTAGCTGAAGATGGGTAAATACCTTTTTGGTCTTTACCTTCTGATTCACCCATTAATTGCTTCCACCATTCAGAAAACATCCGAAGATTTGGTTCATAGTTTTCACATAATTCAGTAACATATCCTTTACGATATAAAATGTTACGAATTGCAGCATAACGATAAGCATCATTTTTAGTTAAATCTGTATCAACGTAATCTTTAGATGCATCATCGGCACCCTTCATTAATTGATCAATATCAGCACCAGTTGCTGCAATTGGAAGTAATCCAACTGGAGTTAAAACAGAGAAACGTCCACCTACGTTATCAGGGATGATGAAAGTCTTGTAACCTTCTTGATCCGCCAAGGTCCGCAAAGCGCCTCTCTTAGCGTCCGTGATAGCTACGATACGATGTTTAGCCTCTTCCTTGCCAACAGCATCTTCCAATTGTTTCTTCAAGATACGGAAAGCCAAAGCCGGCTCTGTAGTCGTACCAGACTTGGAGATATTGATAATACCGAATTGCTTACCTTTCAAGACTTCGCTTAATTCATAAAGATAATCCTCTCCGATATTGTGTCCGGCGTATAACATAACCAGGATGAATGGCATCGGCATGATGTTGCCTTGCAGCTTTAATGATATTATCTATATTCAGATAACTTTCTTTGGAAGCGGCAGGCCCTATCAGACAGGCTTCGTCTGCATACATCACATGACGCGCCGTACGGTCGGCTTCCGAGAAAACAGCCACAGTGCGGATACCCATCTCTTTGCAAGAGCGCATAACGCGCACGGCTATCTCGCCACGGTTGGCAATTAGAACCTTTTGTATCATAATCTTTCTCTTTTTACCCGAAATGTCACACAAAATTACAGATGCATTCATTATACATGAACACATCTTACATGGGTGGCATCTCTCATTAGTATTGATTATTTAACGAAAACTCCCTGTTTTTTAGAAGTGGGAGCCATAATTGGCTGCAAAGATACTTGTTTTTTGCACAAAAACTACAAATGTGTGTCTAAATAATGTTTCAATACATTGGCATGATTTCGCTCCTGTTCTTTCGAAGCGTAAAGTAATGTTACTTTCGAATAAGCTTTTATCTTATCAATGAACGCTTTAGCGGCATCCGATTCATTCAATTCTTTTTGATACATATCTGCAAAAGTCCCCCATCTTTTTTCTATATCCGCATGAAACCATTTCCTTAAATCATTGGATGGAGTGACCTCTTTTGCCCAATAATCGTATTTCAAATATTCCCGCTTCATGCCACGGGGCCACAGGCGGTCTACCAAAACACGATAGCCGTCTTGTTCAGAAGGTTCATCATAAACCCTCTTGATGTTTACTTGAGTCATAGTTGGTTATTTTAATTTAGGTACAAGCTTATAACTCCATATAACCCTAAAAAGTTCATTCCGGACAGTGGTTTCAGGATAACAGCAACTCGTAATCCACTACATCCAACCATCGTCCGAATTTCAGTCCTACCTTCTTAAAATGGGAAACTTTTTTAAATCCCAGCCTCAAATGCAAAGCATCACTGACAACATTTCCCTCTGTGACACAGGCTATCAGTGCACGATACCCGTCCCTACGACATTCTTCAATCAATCTTTCCATCAACTCCCTGCCTATGCCCTTCCCCTCGTATCCGGGAGCTAAATAGACCGTTGTTTCCAACGTATGCCTGTAAGCAGCCCTCTCCTTCCACAAATGGGCATAACAATAACCTACTACTTTCCCTTCTTCCTCATACACAAAATAGGGAAAACGGACGGCAATTCCGGCAATACGGTTACGCATATCCTCCTCTCTCAAAGGTTCCGTTTCAAATGTAGCCACACTGTGCCCGACATATTCATTGTATATCGTTGTGATGGCTTTGGCATCCTGAAGTTCCACTCGTCTAATCATAATGTCATATCTATTATTAAAACGTAAGCAAGATATAAAAAAATAATCAGTTATCTGGAGAATAATCACTATATTTACAGCCGATTCTAATTTCAGCTATAAAAATGACAGAAATAGTAGAAGTAAAAGACTTTATCCCAGCCTACACCGATGCAGTACAAAAACTGCTGGAGCAGCTCACAAACCGCCCGGTAAAACTGACCGGGACAACCCTCAGAAAGATCATATCCCAAGAAAACACCCATCTGTTTTTCTTACTGGCTGATCAGGAAATTGCGGGAATGCTGACTGTAGGCATCTATCACAGCCCCACAGGCGGCAAAGCGTGGATTGAAGATGTGGTAGTGGATGAAAAATACCGGGGACAAGGACTCAGCAAACAGCTGGTCACCCACGCTGTCCGGTTTGTGAAGGAACAAGGCATACCTCTTATTATGCTTACCTCAAACCCCACACGGATAGCAGCCAACAAGCTATATCAAAAATTAGGCTTCGAACAAAAGCAGACCAATGTGTACAGAATGAATTTAGAATAACCCATTCCTATTTCAATATGATAACAATCAGACATTCATTGCCCAAAGATTTGGATGCAATTATAGAAATATTCCACTATGCCCGTCAGTTCATGAAAGAGCATGGCAACCCCAACCAATGGATAAACGGTTATCCTTCCGCTGAATTGATTCTGCGAGAAATAACCAACGGAACCAACTATGTTTGCGAAAATGAAAACGGAGAAATAATAGGCACATTCTGTTTTATTCCCGGAGAGGACCCCACGTATGCCCGCATTGATGACGGCAACTGGCTGAACAACGAACCATATTACGTCATTCACCGCATGGCTACCAACGGCAAACAGAAGGGAGTAGCTGACGCCTGCCTCAAATGGTGTTTCGAACATTGCAACAATATCCGGGTAGATACCCACCACGACAACCTTGTAATGCAGAATATCCTGAAAAAGTACGGTTTCCGGCGTTGTGGCATCATTTATACCCACAACGGCACATCCCGCATCGCTTACCAGCGGACATTAACCGAAAAAGAGTTATCTTTGCCGACCGAATAAACAAGAAAAAGAAACATGAAGATTCTCTGGATAGACCTGAACAGTTCATATGCCCATTCCTCATTGGCACTGCCAGCCCTACATGCACAAATCATGACAGACCCTTCTATAGAATGGGAAATCGTATCTGCCACCATCAACGAAAATACAGGAATGATTGTCGATGAGATCTACCGCCACCGACCCGACATCCTTGCCGCAACCACCTGGCTTTTCAACCATGAGCAACTGATGCATGTCGCTTCCAGAGTAAAAGCATTGCTCCCCGAAGCCTGCCTGGTGCTGGGCGGTCCGGAATTTCTGGGAAACAATGAAGAGTTCCTCCGCAAAAATCCATTTGTGGATTGTGTTTTCAGAGGAGAAGGAGAAGAAGTCTTTCCACAATGGTTGACCTGCTGGAACCATCCGGAACAATGGCACACCGTGCCCGGACTCTGTTACCTCACTCCTAACAAAGAATATAAAGACAACGGTATAGCCCGCGTACTGAATTTCGCCGGACTCGTCCCGCCAGAACAAAGCCGTTTCTTTAACTGGAGCAAGCCCTTTGTCCAACTGGAAACAACACGCGGATGTTTCAACACCTGCGCCTTCTGTGTCAGCGGCGGTGAAAAACCGGTACGCACCCTTTCCATCGAAAGCATCCGCGAAAGGCTACAACTCATCCATGCACATGGCATCAAAAATGTACGCGTATTAGACCGTACTTTTAATTACAACCCTCGAAGAGCCAAAGAACTACTCCGGCTCTTTCTGGAATTCCATCCCGATATCCGCTTCCATCTGGAAATACATCCCGCCCTGTTGTCAGAAGAGCTGAAAGAAGAACTCAGCCTGCTGCCCAAAGGACTGCTTCATCTGGAAGCCGGCATCCAGAGCCTGCGCGAACCTGTACTTGAGAAAAGCCGCCGGATGGGCAAACTATCTGATGCACTGGATGGTCTGAGATTCCTATGCGCCTTGCCCAACATGGAAACCCACGCCGACCTTATTGCCGGACTGCCTCTTTATCACCTTCATGAGATATTTGAAGATGTCCGTACCCTTGCCGGATATGCTGCGGGAGAAATCCAACTGGAGTCACTCAAGCTGCTTCCCGGAACCGAAATGCGCCGGAGGGCGGAAGAGTTAGGAATCAAATATTCCCCTCTGCCGCCATACGAAGTGCTACAAACCCACGAGATCAGTGTCAGTGAATTGCAGACAGCCCGCCAACTTTCACGCTTGTTGGACGGATTTTACAACACACCGGCATGGCAGACACTGACACGTGAACTCATTTTGAATGACGAACAATTCCTCCATCGTTTTCTTGCATATTTAACAAAAGCCAATCTGATAGACCAGCCCATGAGTCTGGAGAAACGAGGCTTGATACTGTATGAGTTCTGCAAACAAAACTACCCCGAATACCAGATACAGGCTACTATTGCCTGGATAGAAGCAGGCATGTCACTGAAAAAACTCCCTGCCGAGAAAGTATGGACCAAACGACAAATCCCTCCTGCCACTTGGAATATCATTTATGGAGAATACAAAGAAAGCCTTCGTCTGTGTTTCCTTCCTGCCGATGAAAAGGGGGAACATGGCTACTGGTTCGGCTTTGAGTCGGAGATACAAAAAGCAAGTCCTGTATTCAAGGCAAGAACGTAAAACGTTACTACATCAGGAGAAGCTGTTGGTTTCAGAAAGTAATGCTCGATTTTGATTTAGTATTACTTTATAGAAGTGAAGCCAAGCGGCTGAAAGAGCCCAACAAGAGTAATCCGGATAAGAACCAAAGGAAAAGGTGATTTCGTCTTATGTAAAACATAAAATTCTTCTGTCACACCATTCCTCTCATTACCAGCAATTTACCGTGTAAAAACATCCATAATATCCCTGAACCGGTATGTAGGCAATGGAGATGGAAACATTCGCCCATTATTTGTATAAGAGCCGCAGATATCAGATTGGATCTGACAGGACATGCCGTGCTTTCATTTAATTTAATAGGATGTCATTGTGTTAACTTCCGATATATACTGTTGCCTCACCTATGTGAAGCAGTGATTCCACTTTAGTGACAACGGCTATTCACACAGATGAAAAGCCCTTTTCACCCAAGTGAAATATCGAATTCAGTCACCCTCGCGCACGGATTCTAACGGGCCTATGCAGTAAGCGCAACGCTAAATCGCACTTCAAATGCAAAAATCCTTGTCGCTTCATCTGTGTTGTACGGTATTGATAGAAGAGACAAAATGCTTGATTTAACATATCAGTAAGCCAATGAGTTATGAGGAGTAGAAAAGAAAAGCGGAGAGAGTTTTCCAACTTTCTCCAAACAAACTCAAAAGCGCAGCCACCAATGCAACTACCGCCATAGCAATCGGTGTCGATTCTCTTTTCGGAAGCGATAAATTAAAAGATTTGGAACAAACCAACGAGAATTTGCGTCATGAAATTATTAAGTACAGCAAAAGCATTGATGATTTAAAGGCTCAGATGCAACATATGCAGGAACAACACGGTAAACAAATTCGAAATCTCCAAGGAATACATAATCAAGAACTTGAAGCCAAAGACAAGGAAATATCACGACTGAATACCATTCTCGAAAAAGCGTTCAACTGTTTTCCATTACTCAAAGAGATGTTGAGAATGGAAAGACTATGCTATGCCATCGGATTCACCAAAGATATGGTAAACAGCCTTTTGAACAAAAGGGAAGCTATCAAATGCAATGAGAAAATCTATTCCGAAGAGCATAGACAAAGATTTGAAGTTAAGAATGCAACTTTCAAAATTGAACAAAGTTCAGTTGATAATAATAAATTGGTACTGACCATAAACAGACAGCCAATAGGCGAATGGTTCAAGGAGTAATGGGAAAAATTAAAGCAAGGCTTATATAACTCTGTACAGACAGAGAAAAGAAGCAGAGGATTCAGAATGTAATCTGATAGTATTCGATTGGATTTCAATAAATTTGCGTATCTTTGCAAGCGGATGGAGAGAACTCTATTCAAGACATATTAGATTTAGAAAGAAGCGTTATGCGCATCTTGTAATTTTGAGAACGTAGGAAATTTTCAAAAGAATGTACAAGGATGGCATAGTGGTTCTCACGCTATAGCGTGGGCTGCTATTGTTATATCTGTACATTCGGGTTTCCTACGACCTTCAAAATTAAGACGTGACATTGCAGTTCCACGCTTCGTGGTTTAATTAAACTTGGTTCAGGAACGGGAACCATAAGAGAAAATCGTATGAAAGAACTAGCTTATTCGTACATTGAATTTGGAGAAGAATATTGGTGGGCGTTTCTTATTATTTGGCTTCTGTGGATTATCGTAGCTCACATTCCCAACTTTATAGATTTCCACTATGCGGACATCATTATCCCTATTATCCTTCTGGCAATTTGGGGTATATTGAAATTGTTTGTAGTTTTCAGTATGATATAAATCGTTAATCATCAATCAAATATATACATCTATGAAATTCAATAAGTACTTTTATTTATCTGCTGCACTTGCTTTTGCTCTTTGCTCTTGCAGCGATAACGATGAAACTGGAGGCGATTTTACGCCTACTATCTTCAACGTAATGGGTAAAGTTGAAAAAGGTCCGATGATTCGTGGCTCTCATGTGGATATGCGAACTTTGGACGAGTACATGACCCCTACTGGAAGCTTTTATTCTGCTACCATCGACAACAACTTGGGTGATTTCAATTATGGCACACTCAAGATTAACAGCCCGTATGCCCAATTAACGGCAGACGGCTATTTTTTTAATGAAGTGGACGGTGAATTGTCAGAAGGTACTATCAAGCTAGATGCTATTGTGGACTTAAAAGACAACAGTACTATCAATGTCAATGTATTAACTCACTTGAAAAGTAAGCGCATCCATCATTTGGTTACTACCCAAGGCATGACATTCAAAGAAGCTAACGCACAAGCCCAAAAGGAGTTGCTTACCCAATTCGGATTACAGCAATACGCCTCTAAAGATGCAAGCCAATTTTCACTTACTTCTGGCGATGATGCTTCCGGCGCTTTGATAGCCATATCATCATTGGTACTGACAGACAGATCCGATGCGGAAATCGTTGAATATCTATCTATTCTAAGCAATGAGTTTGGAACGGAAGGCGCTTTTAGCCAAGAGACAAAGAAAAAGATACAGTCTGGCAAGAACTACCTGAATACAAGACTGGATAGAATTTCCGAAAACATAAAAAGCCGCTACAAGGAATTAGGATTGGAAGTCAAAGTCAAGGACTTGGCTTATTATTTCGACTGGGATAATGATGGAATAGCAGGAAATGAACTGGATGAATCAGAATCTGTTACACTTAGTACAACGGAAGTAAATGTTCCAAAAGAAGGCGGGGAATATACCATTTCCATTGTTTCTGACAAGCCTTATTATTTGAATCCGCCATCTTTTGATTCTGACTCTGATTCTGGTCTTCAAGAATTACCCCAAGACAATGTTACAGAAGAAAATTACTTTGGAGGACTATATGAGCCAAGTGCAAATCTCCCAACTCCTTCAATCAAGTACAACAAAGCCATTGAAAACAATGTCATTACTGTAATAATAGAACCAGCTTTATTTAAAGAAGATCTGTCCACTACCTTTACGGTATATAACGCAAGAGGTAAAGTGGCTGCCACGGTAACAATCAAACAATCCGGAGACAAGAATTATTGGGTTAAGCATGACCCTGTCAGATTGGGAGACCAAGGGAAACAAGCTGTATTAAGCATAATGAGCACCATGAGAGATGCTATATCAATGCAACAGTACTTACAAACCAACTATATTCATCAAGAAGACTTTAAAACCCCAATTCCTTTCCAACCATATGATGGTAAGATAGGAAATACATGGAAATATTACTATGCAGCAATCAATCGGTGGCTTATGATTAAAGACATAGATGCAAACCAGTTGAATTGCTACCAGTCATTTATTGACACCCACCTTGCACTGGCATACTATCAGCTGTCTTCTCGTTGGGGTGGCATACCTTTTATTATGCAGCGTCCAAATGATGCCCACATTTCCCTACCACGTACAGATGAAGCGGAAGTTCTTTCAAGAGTGGAGAATATGCTGTTCGATGCGATGGAAGATTTAGACGAACATCGCTATGACGCTTTCCAAGATGCCAACGAGATGCTTTTCGTTTCTAAAGATGCAGCCAGAACATTGCTTGCCTTTGTCTATTGCAATCAAAAGAAGTTCGATAAAGCATTGCCGCTCTTGGAAGAAGTCATCCGAAGAGATGACTACCATTTGGAATACACGAAAGCAACAGAATATAAGAACAATGCAGAATGTATTTGGGGCTATCACATACAGGCAAGAAGCGGAGAGGCATGCCATCCTTGCCTTGATTACAAAGATGTGATCCTAACAGCTGCTGAATGTCTATATCATACAGGAAACACTCCTAAGGCTAAAGAATACATCAATCAAGTATGCGAGCATAAGAATCTCACAGTTGACCAATCAGATGTTCTGAAAGCCATTGCTTCACTGCATTACCAGATAAACTCACCCAGCTATATGAATTTCATCAGAAGAAACGGATTGGGTGAATCCTTTATGGGACTAAGCCATGACAACCTTTATCAGCTTTTATGGCCTATCCCCAGCAGTGAAATGGATTTAAATCCACAAATGATACAAAATCCGGGATATTAATCCCAGCATATGACGAAAGCCCTGCTATTTACCAGTGGGGCTTTCATATTGCTAAAAAAGCAAAATAACGACTTAAGAATAAAGGATGAATCTCATCCAAAAAGAAAAATACCAAGTTTTACACCCATAATGTAAAGTTGGGTGTTTATTTTAAAATTTACCGATTCTCAGCATTTATAGTTCTCATACCCCTAAAACATAAAACTGAACACTTTCTTTTGCGAAGCTTTAAACCTTTCAATCTCCAAAGAAAGCAATTTCTTCAACTGTCCTGCCATAAACGACAAAAACGGCTGGTTGGTTTCTTCGTCTTGACATTGGTGCAGAGAAAGGATATATTCTTCCCTATCCTCTTTGAATATCTTAGTAGGAAAAAGGTGATAACAAAACTGAATGTAGTTCATCAGTAATCGAACTGTTCTGCCGTTGCCATCCACCCACGGATGTATGGTTACTAAATTAAGGTGGGCATTAAAACTCAATTCATATTGTTCCCGAAATGCTCCCACGGTCTTTTGCTTCTCTTGCAGAATCGCACAAAGTTCATCCACCTTAGCAGGAACTTTCAGATAGTTCATGTAAGAATGTCCGCCAACATCAGCCGTAACACCACATAAGCGAAATTCTCCTTTGGAAGAATCGAAAGACCCTTGTAAAGATATTACCTGCAAAGTGGATAGTCAGATGCTTCGGAAAGATGTGCTTTCGCCCGAAGAAGTACAAAAGCTGATGGCTTGTCATTATGACAACGAAAACCCTACAGTCAGACAAGCGTTTATCTTTTGCCTATATTGCGGTCTGCGCTTCTGCAATGTAAAAGATCTTACTTTTAAAAATGTGGATTATGCTAACCGATTATTAAAATTCGAGCAAAGCAAGGCCAAGGAACATTCTGCCAGTAGTGGTGTGGTTATTCCTTTGAATGACGGTCTATTGTCTATCATTGGTGAAGCTCCGACAGATAAGAACTGTTTAATATTCGATTTGTCTACATACGAAAGTTGCTATAAATCAGTAAAGCGTTGGGTAAAGAGAGCTGGGATAGACAAACATATAAGCTGGCACCTTGCTCGGCATTCGTTTGCCGTGAACATTTTGAACAATGGGGCAAATATCAAAACCGTAGCCAGCCTTTTAGGGCATAGCGGATTGAAGCATACGGAGAAGTACACCCGTGCGGTGGATAAATTGAAAGAGGAAGCAATAAACAGCTTGCCCGAACTAAAGTTTTAACCATAAAAGACTTATCTTTGTAACTATGAACTTTGAAGCATTAGTAAAACATATCAGCACGATACAGAACACGTTGCAGGCACAAGCCGCACACGCTGTAAACCTTGCCCTTACTTCCCGTAACTGGCTTATGGGTTGCTATATCGTGGAGTTCGAACAGAACGGAGAAGACCGTGCCGCATACGGTGAACAATTGTTGAAGAAGCTGGAACAAAGACTGAAAACAAAAGCCTGAATGAACGAAGATTCCGAGAGGTTAGACGGCTGTACCTTGTTTATCCACAACTGAAAGAACCTATCACACAATACATTGCATCACAAATCCAAATTCGGCACACATTGAGTGCCGAATTCATAGAACCAATTCGGCGGTTGCCATCCGCCGAATCTGCAATGAACATTCGGCGGATACCGTCCGCCGAATTGGGAACTGCAAAAGAATGGATAATTCCGGCAGATAGACTCTTTAATAAACTCACATATTCTAATTTAATGCTCATCTCCGCTATTGACAACCCTGTAAAACGAGCTTTTTATGAAATGGAAACCATTCGTGGCTGTTGGTCATATAAGGAGTTAGAACGACAAATAGCATCTTTATATTATGAACGTAGTGGACTCTCCAAAAACAAAGAAGCCCTCTCCGCTTTAGTCCAGCAACAAGCGACCTTATTACAGCCTAAAGATGTTATCAACACCCCTGTTACTTTAGAGTTCTTAGGATTAAACGAGCATGCCTTAGTAACAGAAAACGACTTGGAGCAATCCATTCTTGACAACCTGCAACACTTCCTGCTGGAAATGGGGCATGGATTCTGCTTTGAAACCCGACAAAAACGTATCTTGATTGATGAGGATTATTTCTTTACCGACCTCGTATTCTATCACCGCATCTTGAAATGTCATGTTATTGTGGAATTGAAGATAGACAAGTTCCGCCATGAGTATGCTTCGCAACTGAATATGTATCTGAACTATTTCAAAGCAGAAGTGATGCAGCCGGATGATAATCCGCCTATCGGTATTCTGCTTTGTACTGAAAAGGGTGATACATTAGTGAAATATGCCACTGCCGGATTAAATCCGAATATCTTCGTACAGAAGTACATGATAGAACTTCCAAGCGAGGAAGAAATAAAGGAGTTCATTGCTTCCTCAAATTACTAACCTATCATAAAAGTAATGCTGGCGAAAAGAAGAAAACTATTTTTCTTTTCGCCAGCCACATATAATTTGCTGTCAACAAGAATAAGTTTAGTCCGTTTTGGATGTATAAACAAAAGGATAAACTAAACTACATACTGCACAACAAGTATAATTACAATTTTCCTCAAATTTTAATTGATTAATCAATCAAATTTTCCGTCAATTGACACGATAATTTTACTTGGTTGAATTCAGATAATTGATGCAGTTCTTTTCAATCTTGTCCAAGATATGAAGAAATGTATCTTGTTCTTCTTGTGATATACCTTTTAATGAGATGTTTAGAGATAGCATTTGACATTTATTTATATGCGGCATAATTGTTTTTACCTTATCGGTGCAGTATAAAAGAACACTCCGTCCATCTTTATGATTTTTCCGCTTGATGATATATCCGTTTTTGGATAATTTTTCAACTATTCTCGTAACATTGGCAAAGTCTTTTTGCGACTGTGTAACTAAATCACCAATAGTCTGACCATCGTTTTCCCATAAATTGACTAAAAGAACCCACTGTTCCGGCGTTATGTCCAGCCCCTCTTCTGATATAATTTGATATATTTGACGTTTGATTATACCCGAAAGTTTGGCTATTTTATGATTTACCATTTTATCTATATCCATATTATTTAGTTTGTTAAAAGCTGAAAAACATATTTGTCATATCAAACAAATGACTATATTTGTCATGACAAATATAGAAATAATGTAATGAGTAACCAAATGGAAGTAAGTGTTTTTATAGAAAATATCCAAAAGGCTTTCGGAGAAAAGGTATAATTACCCTTTGCTTTTTGGTATTCTGATAAACAGATTAATGATGATTTGAAAAAAATCAACGGTTGTTTTTTTAAGGAGTTTGAAAAGCTGATTGGTGGTGAACCAATCTCTTTGAGTGCCGATAGAATCGGGTGTATGGGTGGTAAATTCTATACTGGTTTTTCGACCATGAATGAAAAAATGCCTATGTTTGTTTCAAGCAAAGAAAAATATAAGAAATCTTCAGAATTGGTTCTTGATTTCGTAGAAAAGGCAAATGTGCAGATTACGACAAGGCAGTATTTGAATATTTCACCCATTACTGAACTTGAAAACTTTAATAATGTAGTGGGGATTTTCTTTTTGGCTACCCCTGATATGCTTTCAGGACTTGCTTCATGGACATTTTACGATAACAATTCGGATGATGCAATTACTGCAAAATTTGGTTCGGGATGTTCTTCTATTTTTTCAGAAGCAACATTGGAAAACAGCAAAAATGGGAAACGTACATTTATTGGACTGTTTGACCCCTCCGTGCGTCGCTATATCCATGAGAATATATTAAGTTTTACTATACCAATGTCACGCTTTCGGGAGATGTATTATACGATACAAGATAGCTGCTTGTCGAATACACCTGCATGGGGAAAAATTAGAGAACGCATTTGTCGGGAGTGAAGTGTATTACAAAGCATCCGATGTCCAAAAGTTCATTAAGAAAAGATTCAGCGTAACCACATTGCGAAAGTTTGAAACAGAGCACTGCACGAAGAAGAAATGAATTTGAAAAGCCGGGGCGGTGAACATAGTTCACCACTCGAGGCAGAATTCAGTTATAAGCATTCTTCTACTTTCTCAATATTCCAGCCACTTTCTATTTTGTAGAAATATACAATATATCTAACATTATTAACAGTAACGATAACATATCCTTTTTCCGGTACACCTGTTATACCGTAAGTCTGAGCAATCAAAATATTTGCTTTATGATAAATTCCCGCCAAGTCCATATTAAACTTTTTTTAATTCTACACAAAGTTACCCAAATTCGTAAATAGTAATTCTTTGCTTAATATAATATCAGAACATAAAACAGAATCCTTTCTTTTGCGAAGCTTTAAACCTTTCAATCTCCAAAGAAAGCGATTTCTTCAACTGCCCTGCCATAAACGACAAAAACGGCTGGTTGGTTTCTTCGTCCTGACATTGGCGTAGAGAAAGGATATATTCTTCCCTATCCTCTTTGAATATCTTAGTAGGAAAAAGGT
>ERZ773158.2432-NODE-2432-length-13706-cov-5.059190_pt1 | contig 13706 bp, 10 predicted proteins | sample MGYA00511918_ERZ773158 | MGnify/ENA primary metagenome ERZ773158 (study PRJEB29015, sample SAMEA2737876) | human gut metagenome | biome: human gut; feature: human-associated habitat; material: faeces | place: China | collected 2012 ...
GTGCGCCCAGAGCCACGCATCGTAATATGATAGTCGCTTAAAAATATATCTTCCGCTTCTGCTCCGGCTGATATTGCTCCTTTCAAAAAGGCGCCGGCAATGACATTGGTTGCACTATTGCATCCGGCGGGACTTCCGTTAAATACGGTTACCTTCATCGTTTTCTCCTAAATTCGTTTCTTAAACAGTCCATGATGATTACAATACCAATACAGTGTTCCATGTCCCCTGCTGAAAAAGCGCACTTCGATACTGCTTTCCGGGTAGAGCTTTACAGACTCAAATCTTTCTCCGGTGCAGTATGCCACAAACGAAATATAATGTTCTTTGGTCATTGGGTGCTGTATGGATATGAAAAATTCATCTTCGATTTTTTCGCATTTTATTTCATGTTCCTCGTCGGCCTGCTCTGCCTCTAAAGCCGGCAGTGTAACGCCACAACACGAAATCATGGCTGGTCCAGTAGAGTGAAAAATATTTCCGCAAATAGGACAGACATAAAGATTGGATTTCAAAATATTTGCTGAGCGATTGGTATTGATGATTTGTTCTCCGGACAACAGTTCCGGAAGAGAAACCTGTAGTATGTTAGTTAAAGGTTCAATCAATGAAATATCAGGAAATCCTTTTCCTGTTTCCCATTTTGAGATAGCCTTGTCGCTGACACAAAGTTTCTCTGCCAGCTGATGTTGTGTCAATCGCTTCTTCTCGCGCAGTGCCCTGATTGCAGCACCAGTAATATAATTATTCATTTCTTAAATCTCTCCTTTCTGTATTTTACGATAACATTTTTTTTAGCGTTAGACAACCTACGCATCGTAGAGTATCTTTATATTTACGAAATAGTAGGAATGGCAATCCATGTAAACAATATTTTCACTTCTTTATCAAACCTGAGCATTCCCTTGCGGGATGTACTCCGCTTTCCCGGAACTGCGGAGAAAGCCGTTGAAATCATACAGGATTAGTTGTTTCCGTGTGGTGGCAGCACGTGGAGCGTGCTATAATAATGGCGAGAACCAACCCAACAGCGTAAAAAAGTCGGCATCAAAACCGATGACTGACCATGGACGGCACGCTCTTTGGTTTCCGTTGGGGTAAAGCAGATTTCCCGTAAGATATTCGTAAAAGGGAGGACGAAACGGGTATGAAAATCGTTTGTGGGGCATTGGCCGCTCTTTTGTTCTGTGTGGCAGGCGCGATTTGGTATGTGTATCAAAAAAAGGCGGTGTTTCTGCCGGCACTTTTCGGCTTATGCGGCTTCCCCAAGATAAAGGAAAGCTGTTATTATGATGGAAGCGGCCACTTCCGACCGGCAACCAAGGAGGACAAGGTCGGTTTTTTTATGCAGCATCCAATCTTTGGCGGCTTTTATCATATGTTCTTCAATCTGGAGGATAACGCGCTAAAAGCCATTGCCCCTGCAAAGTACAAGGATTTCATGCAGGCACAGGGCCGTGCGGAACAGACCGACACCGCGCTGGATGCGTTCAATTATCTGACGGGCCTTGTGGAGAAGGGACAAGCCAAATTGGTGTCCGGCCTGTACCCGCAGGAAGCCATGAAGGACCATCCCGATCGAAGCCATCTGACGGGAATGTTTTACTACGGGCAGCCGGGCAAGCCATTTGCCATTGTGGTTCCCGGGGGCGGTTTCATTTCTAATGTGACGGATTGCGAGGGATACCCCATCGCGATGGAACTGCATAAAATGGGATATTCCGTCTTTGTCCTCAGCTATCCGATCGGCAAGCAACTGGGCGAAACAGAGCCGTTGAAGCAGGGGCAGGCAGCTGCTAAGGAACTGACACAGGCGATCCGTTATCTGACGAACCATCAAAAGGAACTTGCGATCTGTATGGATGATTATGCCATCTTCGGGTTCTCGGCCGGGGGACTTATGACGACAGCCTATTCTTTTGCAAGCTATGCCGATTGCTGCCACAATCATCACCTGCCAAGGCCGAAGGCGATTTTTCCTATGTACGGACTGGATTGGAATATCAAAGCACTCCCGGAGGATCAAGGTTTGGCCGTGTTTTCCATCGCAGGGCGTCAGGATGAGTTCGGCTTTGCCAACGTAGAAGCACAGCTTCCGGCGTTGGAAAAAACACTGGGCAGAGAAAATGTGAGCGTCAAAATCATTGACGGTCTGGGGCATGGCTTTGGCATTGGGTCAGAAACCAAAGTGAAAAACTGGCTTCAGGAAGCAGTTGTCTTTTGGGAAGCGCACAGATAACAGAGAAGCGAGGAAAACCGTATGGGCGAGATTTATGCTGCAAAAACCAATCACATCACAAACCCTGTAGGCTATGCTCTGAAGCCGCTGGTGTTTTCGTGGAAGGTAAAAGGGTGCAAAGGGCAGGAACAGCGCCACGCAAGGATCATGATCAGCAAAGAGCCGACCTTTACCACGCTTTGCTTCGATACGGGAGAGGCCGCACTTGACAGCCGCGCCGCAAGGGTAGAATTTGATCCACAACCCTGCACAAGATATTACTGGAAAGTCCTTGTGGCAACGGATGCCGCAGAAACGATCGAGTCCGACGTGCAGTTTTTTGAGACCGCCAAAATGGAGGAGCCATGGACAGCCCAGTGGATCACCTGTGACAGCAGCCAGCAACGTCATCCGATTTTTTCCAAGCGGATCAGCCCGACCCGGGCAGTTGCACGCGCAAGGCTGTATATTTGCGGTCTGGGATTGTACGAAGCATATTTTCTGGGGGAAACCAGCAAAGTATCGAGCAAAATCGGCGACGAGTATTTAACGCCGTACTGTAACAATTATGCACAGTGGATTCAGTACCAGACTTATGATGTTACGGAGCAGGTATCAGAAGGTGGTATGCTGTCGATCCTGCTGGGAAACGGCTGGTACAAAGGGCGGTTCGGATTCAGCGATCCTGAGCGGAAAGAATACTATGGAAGTGAATGGAAGCTGATCGCGGAGATTCACATTGCGTACCAAGATGGCACAAACGAGGTGGTCGGCACCGATGAGACTTGGTCGGTAAAACGAAGCAACCTGTGGTTCTCCAACATTTATGACGGCGAACGGCGGGATGATACCTTGCCGCCTACCCCGGAATGCTGCGCACGGATCGCACAGGCACCGAAGGGGCGGCTTATGGAACGGCTGTCTATCCCGGTCAAGGCACAAATGCTGCGGAAGCCGGTGGCGTTGATCCATACGCCGCGCGGTGAAGAAGTATTCGATTTGGGGCAGGAAATCACAGGAATTTTCCAACTGCGTGTGCGGGAACCGGCGGGGACAACGATTCGCATTCAAACCGGCGAGGTGCTTCAAGATGGGTGTTTCTATAACGAAAACCTGAGAACGGCACTTTCGGAATATATCTATGTCTCAGATGGAAAAGAAAAAACCATTGTTCCCCATTTTACATACTACGGCTACCGTTATGTAAAGGTCAGCGGTGTTTCCAACCTGTCATGCGAGGATTTTACAGCCATCGTGCTGCACAGCGATTACGAGAGCATCGGCAACGTGAAAACGGGCAATGCGCTGGTAAATCAACTGATCTCTAATGTAGAATGGGGCATGAGGGGAAACTTTCTCGATGTGCCAACCGATTGCCCGCAACGCGATGAGCGAATGGGCTGGACCGGCGATACGCAGGTCTTTTCCGCAACGGCAAGCTATCTGGCCGATTCGTTTGCCTTCTATCGGAAATATTTATACGATCTGTATCAGGAACAGCTCTTGGCTGGCGGTATGGTCCCCGAGGTCGTCCCCACATTCGGACCGAGCAAGTGTTCCTGCGCATGGGGCGATGCTGCGTGTATCATTCCGTGGAATGTATATTTGTTCAGCGGTGACAAAACGATCCTTGAAAACCAGATCGAGAGCATGAAAGCATGGGTCGATTATATCCGCAAGATCGACGGCGATCACCATGGATGGAGACAGGTTTTTCATTACGGAGACTGGCTGGCGCTTGACCGTGCCGGGGCCGTTGCAAACAGCGTTTACGGGGCGACGGACGAAGCCTACATCGCTGACATCTACTATGCGGCAAGTGCCCGGATCGTTGCCAAAGCGGCCGCAGTTCTCGGTCTGGAAGAAACAAGACAGAACTACCAGGCCATCGCCGACCGCCAGTGGCAGGTGGTGAAGGAAGAATATTTTACCGCTACCGGCAGATGTGCCGTGAAAACGCAGACAGGGCTCGTCCTTGCACTGAAATACCATTTGTCGGACAATGAACGTCTGACGGAGCAGATGCTCCGAAAACTCCTTCGGGACAACAAAAATAAGCTGAACACCGGCTTTGTGGGGACCCCGCTGCTGTGTAACGTCCTGACCGAGCATGGCATGACGGATTTGGCTTATCGGCTGCTCCTGAACGAGGAGTACCCGGGCTGGCTCCACGAAGTAAAGTTGGGGGCCACAACGGTGTGGGAGCGCTGGAACTCGCTGGATGAAAACGGTCGCATTTCCAGCACCGGGATGAACAGCCTGAATCATTATTCCTATGGCGCTGTATTGGAGTGGATCTTCCGCCATGTAGCCGGGATCGATGTGACGGAGCAAGGCCCGGGCGGCAAGATGATGCGCATCAGCCCCAAGGTGGATCACAAGTTGGGCTCGGCAAGCGCGGTTTACGATTCGGCCAGCGGGTGCTATCGCTGTGGGTGGCAGATCGAAAACGGCGACCAAATCACAGTCACCATCACCGTTCCGTTCGGTGCAAAGGCGCAGGTAATCCTTCCGTATGCGCCAGACTCCGTATACCACGATACGGATAACCCTTTGTTTGAAACGGTGGAAAACGGGATCTGCTGCGTAAAGGCCGGGCAATATACGGTCACCTACAAGGCCGCAAGCCCCTTGAAAAAAAGCTACAGCGTAGACTCCACGCTGGAAGACTTGTTGGCTGAGCCGGCGATCAGGGCGTTCCTTTCCAATATGATGGAGGTGGATATGATCCCGGATCTTGCGTATGGGCTTACGCTGCGGCAGGCCGCAGAAGCTTTCGCGGGCGGGGTGAGCGCGGAGCAAGCACAACGTCTCAACGTATTGCTGGAAGAATTTTGAACGTTTCAGGAACACGTTCCCGACGAAGGAACGCTAATTTCTACAAGCGCAGGAGACCATTATGGAGCTTACAAGACTTAAAGCAAACAGTCAATACAGACCATGAAGATATAGAAGTGGATATCCCCTGCAACACTACGGCAGTGGTAAACCTGCCAGACGGAAGTTCGTACAAGATCGGAAGTGGTTCCTATACGTTTGATTGCGATGTAAAGCAGTAATTCCGGGCAAAAACGTCAGATCAGCGGGCGGCGCCGCGATGGAACGCCCCATTTTCCAACACACGGAAAGGAAGGATAACATAATGGAAAACACTGTTACCAAAAGGGAAAAATTCAGCTACGGTATGTATTTTATGGGCCAGAACGTATTCTACGGCCTGATTGGATACATGACCACTTATTTCACGGATATCGGCATCACGGCGGCTTTGGTTGCGGTCGTGGCACTGATCACAAAAGTATGGGATGCCATCAACGATCCCATCTTCGGCATGATCATGGATAAGGTGCATTTTAAGAAAGGAAAATTTCTCCCCTGGCTCCGAATGTCTGTCATCGCGATCCCGGTCTCTACCATTCTTCTTTTCGTGATCCCTACGGGCATCCCGTTGGTGGCCAAGCTCATCTGGGCGACCCTTGCCTATATGCTGTGGGATACAGCCTATACGCTTTGCGATGTGCCGATTTTTGGCATTGTCACTACAATGACGCTTGATCAGAAAGAGCGCGTGTCCCTGAACAGCATCGGAAGAATTTTTGCAATTTTTGCCGGCATTGTGACCGGCATCCTTTTGCCACTGGTCCGACAGAGTTTGGGCGGCTGGGCTACGACTGTGATCGTGTTGTCCATTTTGTCCGCTGCCATGATGATCCCGATGTGTCTGTTTGCAAAAGAGCGCGTGATCGAAAGAGAAAAAGCACGGGATGGAGGAGCCGAGGAAAACTATACGCTGCGCGATATGGTTGAATGCCTGCGTTCCAATAAATACCTGTTGATTTTCTTTGCTGCTCCTCTTATCAGCGGTCTGCTCAATGTTGGTGCCACCTGGGGGTTATACATTGCCCGGTATTGCCTCGGCGGCGAAGAAATTGCTTCCTTTGTCTCGATGGCGGTGATCGTTCCAACACTGATCGGTGCGGCGATTGCTGTACAACTATGCAAGAAATATGACAAATTCAAAATTTTCTATTTCTCCTATATGTTTGCTTTGATTTTGGGCATCGTTCGCTACATAGCCGGATATGAGAACATGATGGTCTATGTGATCCTAAACGCACTGGGTGGATTTCCGCTGGGCATCGCCGCGATCCTGCAATACCAATTCACCCCCGATTGTTATGAGTATGGGCAGTACAAAACCGGACTGAAAATGCGTGGCGTTACTTTTGCGGCGCAGACGTTCTTTACCAAACTGAACGGTGCGGTCGCAGCCGCCGTCAGCGTTTTTGCCCTGACTCTGATCGGTTTCAAAGAAGGTGAGGGCGTCATTCAGGCGGCAGGATTTGCCGATAAATTGTGGACCTTCAGCTGCCTTGGCAGCATCATTGGGGGGATCTGCACGCTGCTCATCCTGCGCCTGTACAAACTCAACGACCATGATGTTCAGCTCATGTCCAAGTGCAACAATGGTGAGATCACCCGCGAGGAAGCGGAAGCACAGATGATCAATCGGTACTAAGTCATCTCTACGTCAATCACTTGCGGCTGAGAAGCACTTTTTCCTGCATCCCTCCCAAAAATCCAATCGGCATCAGAATCCCGGATTTTTTGGGGGGGATTTTGCCGCATGATCCCGTTGGACGATCTGATCGGCTGTTTCTCGTTTGTACGGGAGAACAGCATAAAATCATTTGTTTTGCTAAACTTTGGAGGCAAGCTGCAACACATGAATGGATAACGCCCAAAGGCACCGACGACGAACGGTATAGCCTGCGGGAATTGTTTCAGTTCCTTCGCTTCAAGCCAGTCTGGACGCACTTCCTCACGATTCTGCTATCCACGGTCGGCACCTCCCTTAGCAGTGGCACCGGCACCTTTTTCTACACTTATATTATGAAGGATCTCAAACTGATGTCAGGTGTTTCGGTTGTTTCCCTTGTGATTACTCTGCTCGGCATGGCTGTGGCACCTGTTTTGGCAAACAAACTCGGAAAGAAAAACGTTTTTCTCGCGGGGATCATCGTTGCCGTAGGTGGGTCACTGATCCGGTTTATAGATGTCCGGTCTCTGCTGCTGATCTATGTGGGCGCTGTTTTCGCCGGGATCGGTGGGGGTTTTATCGGACCCCTTGCCTACGGCATTCAGGCCGACAACACGATGTATAAAGACAATTACAGATTGTTTTTGGCCCGACAGCCACAACGGCTGTCGGGCCTTTTTTTGCGTTCGCTTAATGTAAGATGCGCTGCCGTAATTCTTACCCGACCCGCGCCCCTCCGAATTTTGAGGTCTATTCAATGAAACCCAAAATTCAGGAGGTTTACGATGGCAAAGAAAAATAAGCTATGGTTTAGTGGTGAGGACGCGCAACTGGCTGCACGCTTTACAAAGTGTTTGACGAAAGCCCTTTACAATCGCCGCGTATCCTATCTGCGCGCGAAAGCGGAGCAGGCTGCAAGCGAAATTTCTATTGAGGAATATTCCGAGGAAGTGGATAAAATGTATGTGCCTACGACAAGACCGGTGGAGGAAATTGTCGAATCGAAACTGATGTGGGAGAGCATCCGAAAGTATCTGCACAAGCTGACGCCGAGGGAATGCGAGGTTATGATTTCGCTGTATGTGGAACAGCTTTCTGTGTCCGAAACGGCTGCCAAGCTGGGTGTCGAAAAGAACACCGTAAGTACACACCGGCGCAACGCTTGCGAGAAAATTCGCAAGGAAATGGAGGAAAACTAAGATGGGAGCATTTCGAGATGCCCTTTTTGGGGCAAAGAACGGCGACAGCAAAGCTGTGGAACTGCTGTATGACCAGTTCTCGCCGCTTTTGCTGAAATGCAGCATGGTGAATGGTTACCGCGATGAGGACTTGTATCAGACTTTGCTGATCGAGTTCTTGCAGGTCATCCGGAAATTCAGGGTCTAAAAAAGAGAAAGTGGAGCCTCGGCTCCACTTTCTCTTTTGGTTTGGTATTCGCAATTACAGTTCCAGCAGAATAATCACAAATATGTCGTAATCGTAGGAACCGTCTATATTCAGGGTGTTTTTCCGGAACACCATATAGCAAAAAAAATCACCATTCGTGTAGCCCGAAAAAATATTTTGCCAAAATCAAAAATTTTTCTCGAACTTTTTCCATTTTTCGCGTTGTTCTTATATAGAGGGACAAAAAATCCCTCATTCCCCCTTTTCTGCACCTTGATAATCGAATATCCGAATCACCGGCTACATACAACTGACCTTGCCGCAACCCAAGGAGCGTTTCGGCAGGTGCGTCCCGGCTTTGACGCGATGAGGCTGCCTAACCGCAGCGGAGCGCCTCCAGAGGCGGGAGAGGTGGCGTGGAACACATACCTCAAGCGAAGGGTCAGCAATCATGATACACACCGTGGCGATGCTCTCAAGGCGTCGGCGGTACTGCCAACAATGTGGTACAGGAAGTGGGAGCTGTTTCCAGCAGCCGGGCCGGTGGTTCGCCCTTATATCCGGGGAGTAGTGTCGAATAGGGTATAAATTTTGATTCCAGATTATGGCGGTCACAAGTTTTCAACAAGTGACCGCCATGCTTGTGGAATTAAATCCGCAAATTTTCAAAAAAGAGGTGTTTTGTATAAGCAGCAAAGGATTTAACCAGCGCGATGCCTACCGTGTGATGCTGCGCAAGTATCCCGATGTGATGAACATCGAGCAGATGTGCGATGCCCTGCGAATCAGCACCAAAACGGGGTACAAGCTGCTGCACGAAGGCAAAATCCCGGCGATGAAAATCGGGCGCTCGTATCGCATCCCCAAAGCCCACCTGTTTACCTACCTTCAGATTTGCGGTCAACACTGTCGAGCAGAGAATCGACAGTGTTGATTGTTTTGCGCCGATGCGTTATGCTGTTCTTGTCAACAGCAGATCGGGGGCGACCCAAACCGAAGGAGGTATTTTTTTATGGTCGCAGGGCATCTGCAAGAAAAAAATGGTATCTACTATGTGGTACTGACCTACAAAACTTATGACGGCAAACGCAAAACCAAATGGCAATCCACGGGCTTGCCCATCAAGGGCAACAAGCGGCGCGCCGAGGCGATGATGCGTGAGCTGCAAGATGACTTTGAGCCACCCGTTGACCCCAACGGTCCGCCCAGCAAAGCCATGCTGTTTGCGGATTATCTGGTGCAATGGCTGGAAATCGCAAAGTCAACCGTCAAGCTGACAACCTACGCAAGCTACAAAGAACTGTCGAACAGCAGGATCATTCCTTACTTTAGAAATCTCGGCGTTACGCTGGGCGACCTGAAAGCGGTTCATATCCAAGCATTTTATCAGGAACAGTTGGAGCGTGTGAAGCCCAATACGGTCATTCACTATCATGCGGTTATCCACCGCGCCTTGAAATACGCAGTGAAAACGGACCTGATCGATGTGAACCCCGCCGACAAGGTGGACCGCCCGAAGAAAAACGAATTTACCGGGAACTTTTACAGCAAGGATGAAATGAACGCACTGTTCGACGCTGTGCGCGGCAGTAAAATTGAGGTGGCAGTTATGTTGACTGCCTTTTATGGTCTGCGCCGCAGCGAGGTTGTAGGGCTGAAATGGGCTGCTGTAGACTTTGAGCAGAACACCATTGAAATCTGCCACACGGTCACAACGGTTCGGCTGGATGGAAAAGAAGTTCTTGTAGAATCCAATGGCACAAAAACCAAATCCAGCAAGCGCACCTTGCCGCTTGTACCGGTTTTCCGGGAACGGCTGCTGGCCTTGCAGGAGGAACAGAAAGAAAACCGCAAGCTGTGCGGTAGGTGCTACAACAAAAAATACGCAGACTACATCTGCGTAGACGCAATGGGCAATCTGCTCAAGCCGGATTATCTCTCCAATTCATTCCAGATTATCTTGCAAAATTATCATCTGCGGCGCATCCGCTTTCACGATTTGCGCCACTCTTGCGCCAGTTTGCTTTTGGCAAACGGTGTCCCGATGAAGATGATTCAGGAGTGGCTGGGACACAGCGATTTCTCTACCACCGCGAATATTTATTCGCATTTGGACTACGCTTCCAAGGTTTCTTCGGCAGAAGCGATGCTGAACGGGCTTGGAATGGGTTCAAATCCGGGAAATGACACTTAAAAAAGTGTGATTTCTCTCCAAAACAGGGCGTTTTCTCTCCTGTTATGAAATTGTCAAACTCAAAAATTCCGTTTTTTGCATAAAAAAAACGGTACAAAGTGCTTAAAAAAGCTCGTTGTACCGTTGATTGGCGGAGCATCAGAGATTTGAACTCTGGCGGCGCTACAAACGCCCTATCGCATTTCGAGTGCGACCCCTTCGACCTCTTGGGTAATGCTCCCTATAGTAATCCCCCAAAATCTTCTCCGGAAAAAGGAGAGAAAAGTAGGAGAGAACAGCAAATATTTAATTGTAGAAAATGGCGTGTTTTTGACGATGGTTCGCTAGAAAATCAATAGCAACTTCCAAAATGCCTGCTTGATTTCGAGTCAAGTACATCAAGGTATTCGTCTTATATCTCTTTATTCCGCTTTGCGTTGGAACGTCTGTTTTCTGCTCTTACGCTTGTTTTTGATATTTTGACTTATTTCGTTTTATATGTTGCCTGTGGCTGTTTGGGCAACATTTAGGCAACAATCGTTTTTTGGGCAACACTTTTTGGCACAACACAGGGAAAATTAAAAATTTGTACAGAATTTGAAGATTTGGCTATATTTCAGTCCAAGTCTTTTTTCTTTTATGGAGGTTTCTACCGTGAAAAATACAAATTCTGCTGCCGAAAGTGGCGCTTTTATCCGCAAAACGCGAGGGTATTCTGTTGTGCAGAATGAGGCGCTGTTCAACGATAGCTTATCCATGAGCGCTAAGGGGCTGTATGCCTTGATTGCTGCCCGTATTGATTATACCGCAGTGCCGCTGACAAAGCAATGGCTGATGAACCACTGCACTGAGGGCGAGCGCTCCTTTAACCGCGCATGGGATATGCTGAAAAATAACGGCTATTTGGTTGCGCACGTTCGTCCAGCCAAGCACGGACGATTCTGCTATGAGTACGAACTGCGTGATTCAAATAACGGTTGGAACGGTGTGTATGCCGCAAAATGCTTATTGCATTATGCAGGCAACGAAACAACGATGGGGCAAGCCTTTGAACGGTGGCAATGTGGGCTATCACATTATTCAAAGTTTTAAGCCCGGAGAAGCAACGCCGGATCAAGTGCATGAAATTGGCTGCGAATTCGCACGGCGATTCTTAGCAGATCGGTTTGAATGTACCGTCAGCACCCATTTAGACAAAGGCCACTTGCATAACCATATTGTTGTAAACTCGGTTTCGTTTATGGATGGTCGAATGTTTCGTAATGATTTTACTACTTACTACAAGGGTATTCGAGCTGTTTCCGATGAACTGTGCCGCGAAAATCGACTGTCTGTTGTGGAAACAGACGGACACGGGAAATCCTACGGCGAGTGGAAACACGAAAAAGAAGGCGCACCCACGCTGCGCGGTATGGTAAAAGCCGATGTGGAAATGGCGATGGCTTCCGCAGACAGCTTTGCCGGATTTATTGCAGAGTTGCAGCAAATGGGTTATAAGGTGAAATACGGACCGAAGGTTACACATATGGCTGTGCGCCACAAAGATGCACAGAGAAATATTCGATTGGATAAGATTAGTCCACGCTTCAGCGAGGACGCCTTGCGGAGTTACTTCCAAGAGTTGCGTAAACTTCCGCCCGCAATGCAGCAAGAATACAAGCAGCAAACAGTACCTCATCCACCACGCCGGCAGCCGAAAGAGCAGCCTAAGCCTGTTCGCCGCCGCGCACGGTATTGCGGTAAGCTGAATTATAAATGCCGCAAAATTACCGGGTTTATGGCTTTCTATTATCGCTACTGTGCATTGCTGAGGAAAGCATATAAAGGCAAAGTCGGCAAGCGGTGCTATTACCTGCTGCGCGATGATTTCTTGAAGTACAATCGCTATCGGCGGCAATGCGATCTTTTGTGGAAACGGCAAATCACAACGCTTGACGAACTGCTGACTTACAAAGAAAATCTGCAAGCTGAATATAGCACTCTTACGGCGCAGCGCAGGGCGCTCTATCGCGGGAAGAGTAAAACTACCCCTGCCGATTATTCGGAGCAAATACAGGCGCTCACAGCCCGCATCAGAGAGCTGCGGCGGGAGATTACCACCTGTGCTGACATTGAGATGGACTGCGAGATGGTGCAGGATAAGGTGCAAAGGGCGGCGCATAGGCGGGAAACCCCGCCCCGTGAAAGAATACATCGCCGCGCCTATTGACTTTTCTTTCTTTCTCATCTAAAATGAAAAGAAAGAAACGAAAGGAAAGGAGCAGCGTGATGCTGTCTTTTGAAAATCAAAACATCGAATTCAAGCAGGCGTATGTCCCCGACATCCGAAAAGAAGGGATGGGCTTTGCCAATGCAGAGGGCGGAACGGTTTACATCGGCGTTCGCAAGGACGGGGCGGTTGTTGGGGTGGACGACCCCGACGGCGTGATGCTGCAGGTCGTGAATTCGCTGAAAGATTCTTTGTCCCCGGATGTGATGCCGTTTGTCAAGGTAAGCACGGTGGAAATGGAAGGAAAGCAGGTTGTAGAAATTGACGTGACGACCGGCACCAATCGTCCCTATTATCTCCGCGAAAAAGGGCTGAAACCCAGCGGCGTGTATGTCCGCAAGGGCAGCTCCACGCAGCCCATGACTGAGGAGGGGATTCGGGAGATGCTTTTGCAGAACAGCGGAAGATCCTATGAATCCGGCCGCAGCATGAATCAGGACCTCACATTTCAAACGCTTTTGGAGGAGATGCTCAAGCGCTCCATTGAAATCGGAACAGCACAGATGAAAACGCTAAAGCTCATCGGCGAGGATGGGCTGTACACAAATCTGGCCTTGCTGCTCTCGGATCAGTGCGAGACCACCACAAAAATCGCGCTCTTTCAGGGCACGGATAAAGAACTGTTCCGCGACCGGAAGGAGTTTACCGGCTCTATCCTGAAGCAGCTGGAGGATGCCTACCAATTTATTGACCTTTTCAACAAAACCAAGGCGACCTTTTCCGGGCTGAACCGAACCGATTGTAAGGATTATCCGGACGAGGCCGTCAGAGAGGCGCTGCTGAACAGCATGGTTCACAGAGATTACTCTTTCAGCGGCAGTAATCTGATTAACCTGTATGAGGACAGAATTGAATTTGTTTCCCTTGGCGGTCTTGTACCCGGTCTGGAGCTGAAATCTATTTTTCTTGGCGTTTCGCAGTCCAGAAACCCGAATCTTGCCGCTGTTTTTTACCGTATGCGTTTGATTGAAAGCTACGGCACGGGAATCGGAAAGATTGAGCGCGCCTACAAATCCTGCTCGATGCAGCCGGAGTTTGAAACGGCAAAGGGTGTTTTCCGCGTGACACTTCCGAACCGCAATGAAGTGCAGGAAACAGGCGGAAAAGCGCAGCCCGGCGA
>ERZ773158.2436-NODE-2436-length-13668-cov-2.504591_pt1 | contig 13668 bp, 11 predicted proteins | sample MGYA00511918_ERZ773158 | MGnify/ENA primary metagenome ERZ773158 (study PRJEB29015, sample SAMEA2737876) | human gut metagenome | biome: human gut; feature: human-associated habitat; material: faeces | place: China | collected 2012 ...
CTGTATATTCCAGACCATTCATCAGATGTGTCGGCTGGATTACAAGATTCTTGACTCCGTTATCCACCGCGCGGTCGAGCGCTTCTGTCATATTATCAATGGCAATTCCATCTCTGCTCTTTACATGATCAATGATGATCTGGCTGGTAAAGCCTCGTCTTACGGAGTAATCCGGGAATGCCTTTTCCATTGCGTTCTCGATAGCGCCAATGGTAAGACGGCGGTTATCGTTGTAGCTGGTTCCGAAGCTTACTACCATAAGCTCCTGATCTCCAATCTCATCCTGATTTCTTGCGTTGTCCATAGATGCGTCTCCAGTGTCGTAATTCTCTTCGTCTTCTTCCTCCACCTCGGTCTCTTCGGTCTCGGCTTCGGTGGTTTCCTCTGCAGCCTCAGTGGTTGTCTCCTCTGCTGTGGCTGCCTCGGTCTTCTCTGCTTTTCCCGCACAGCCTGCCATCATCGCAGCAGAAAGCGCGGTCACTGCAAATAATGCTGTCAGTGTTCTCTTTTTCATGATACATCCTCCTCTAAAATGGTATGGTACAAAGCCACCCTTACTGACACAATCGATTTTGGAATACCGGGACATACCACGAATAATGGACATGAAAAAGCCTGAGAAAATCTTTATAAAGATCATACGGCACGACCAAGTCCTCGTGGTCTGGAATGCTCCTGTACCAACAACCGGCAGGTTTCCTGGCTCGCAGCTCCCCACACATAAGATTGCCTTCCCGGTCTCCAAAAACCAGTGGCTGCCATGCCCCTCAGGCATGCGCATAATCCAATGCTCCCTGCTTACAGTGACGAGATCGCGCAGGTCTTCCACCTGCTTCCCTTTTACCCTGAGTCTGCATCCACAAACCCCGGCACCGATTGCCCTATTTTCGATATGCATCCATCATACCATTCACCCACAGAAAAGGCAACGGAAAACCATTATTTTCTCAATTCCGCAATCCGGCGGTTTAAGGTACTTCGGGAAATAGAAAGCCTGCTGCAGATCTCCTTCTGGGTCCTTCCCGCATCCAGAAGCTCCCGGATTTTTTTCAGCTCATATTCTTTTGAGGAAATGTTTGGAAGCTCTGACGCAGAGCGCACATATCCGTCATGCAGCACAGCCATTTCCAGCTGGATATTCAGCTCATTGATCTCCATAGCCATCAGCCTCTCATAATCTGAGGGCGGTATCTCCACCGCAAGTCTGATTTTTTTGTAAATGCGGCAGTAATAATCCAGCATGTTTTCCGCGTAGCGCAGAAACAGTTCCCGGTCGGTATGGACCGTGTGGACCGGTTTCAGGCTCTGATCCTTCATGATCTCATACAGTCTCTGGCTGAACACTCCCGCCTGACAGCGCTCCTCCAGATTCTGATCCGTACAGAAAATGATCCGCACCGGCTCCAGATCCCTCTGCTTTTTCCGGTTCTCAATCACTTCTGCCAGCCGTTTCTGATAGTAAATCTGCATCCGCTCCGGATAATTGATGATGATGGTTCCGTCATGGATGTTTTGCAGCAAACCATCTGCCCCAAACAGATACTCACACAGATAGTCCTGGTAAATGCTGGAGCTGTGCATGATCAGAATATCCTTCAGCTTCCGGCTGGATTCGTTGTGAATCGCCTTTGCCACCAGCTCATTGATCTCCGCATCATCGGTATTCACCAGAATGATGTTGCGGTTCTCTCTGGCATAGGTTCTGGCCCTTTTTAGCAGCTCCATATCGCAGATATCCTCCAGGAAATCGAAGGTAATATAGCTTCCGTTCGTAAACTGCACGGATTCCTTCTGGATCTCGCTGTATTTGCGGAAGGTAAACAGCATGGAGACGCCATGTTCCTGCTCATAGATTGGCTTGATGTTGATGATGCCGTAAAAATGATTCCACTCAATGGCGGCTTTCATCATCCTGCTCTTCCGCTCCTGTGCGCGAAACGTCTCCTGGACCGACTCATATGGAAACAGTTCCTGGATCCGTTTTCCCAGAAGCGGCTCTGTGATCCAGAACAGCTTCCGGAAGGACTCATTGGCAAACAGAATATTTCCATAAAAATCAGTGTAAATCAGCGCCGTGTCATTGGCATCCAGGATTCCCTTTAATTCATCATTCTTCTCTTCTATAATCCTGGAATACTGACTGTCCGTAATCTTAGAGGCAATCAGATCGGCCATGCTGTGCATGAAGGTAACCGTGGACGAAATCTTTTTAAACAGGGCTTTGCCCCGGTCCTTCGGCAGAATCAGGGCGATCACGCCTATGGTCCGGTGATCCAGTCGGATCGGCACACCCACAAAGGACTCCATCTTGCAGTTATGATACTCCGGGCACTGCCTACAGCTTTCCTTATCCCGCTTATGCTCCAGTAGCACATCCTTATTGGCGTAAAATACCTCCGCAATCAGCGAACCGATCTTAATATCCTGATACAGAGAGAAATACTGGAACGCGCTTCCGACCACGTTCATATCCGCATCCGTGATGATGACATCGGTTTCCAGGACATCCGAGATGGCTCGCGCGAAATCATCGAATTCTGTTTTTAACTCACCCTTAAACTTCATAAAAACGCACCCCATTATGCAGAAAGGTCCGGGAAACCACCTGCGCGGCTTTCCCGGACCTTTCCATGGATCTCATCCTGTTATTTTGTATACTCAGCCGCGATCTTGCGGATCAGCTCTAATCTCTCCGGAGCAATGTCAGAAGAAATGGTACAGTCAGCGCCGATTGCAACGCCCTTTGTGCCTGCCTCGTCGAGGATCTTCTTAATCTCAGCTCTTAACTCTTCCTCGGTTCCGGTGTAGAGAATGCTTCCCGCTGCGTTGTCGAAGCCACCGATTACCGGCTTATCGCCAAGAATCTTTTTGCCTTCGCCAAGGGTAATGTTCTCAGAATATACAGCCCAGTTGTAAGCTGCTACCGGGTAATCCTTATACCAGCTTAAGTTGTTGGTATATTTTCCATATCCGCAGATATGAAGGATGGTCTTATTAGAAAACTCATTGATGTAGTTTAATACATCCAGATCCAGCGGCTCTACCAGCTTCTTGTGGCCTGCGTGGGTCAGCATCTTATCCTGTACGCACTGTACGCTGTAGTAAATGCCGTCGATGGAAGTCTCCTCAAACAGCTTCTTAACCAGAATCTTGGTATCCTCAGCGATGCATCTTGCAGCCTTCTCCATAACCTCCGGGCTCTCATGGAACAGTCTTACGAATTTCTTGAAATCCTCATCGTACTCCTCGAAACGAAGTCTGATATACTGAAGCGGGGAGAAGATGTTGTAGTATTTGTATACATCATCACCGGCATGCTCGCAGATCTCTTTTACATACTCAACCTGCTTGGTGATCCACGGATGATCCGGTCCAACGGACTCTACCTTATCCAGATCCTCAACAGAAGTGATGGTCTTGCGGCATACAGACGGATGACCGAAGAAACCATCGGACATGATCTTTAAAAAATCCGGTTTTACTTCGTCGATATACTTTTTCTGCTCAGCAACTACGGTGTTGTAGATTTCCGGATCTGCTCCGCTGTAGTGGTTATGGAAAGATACGAAATGATGCCAGAAGGCAGCCGGTACTCTCTCCTCGGTCTCGTTATTTAAAAATGCGTCAATTACCGCTTTTCTATCGTCTTTCATACAATTCTCCTTCTCTTTCACCTGTCTGGAAATCCAGTGAATTCTTCCGTCATTGATGTTATTCGGAATGGAACAGTCAGCGCCCATGATGTACCCGCGGTGTCCGTTTTCCTTAATAAGCTGGTCTACAAACTTGCAGACTTCCTCTTCGCTTCCGCTGTCGATCAGGGTCTGTGGGTTATTATCAAAGCCGCCCAGAACGCATTTGCCCGGGAACAGCCTGCGGCCTTCCTCAATGGTAACGCCCTCTGTAAAGGTTGCCCAGTTGTAAGCCTTAGCCTCGTAATCCTGATACCAGCTTAAGTTGTTTTTGTGATGCGCGTATCCGCAAATATGAAGAATATTGTAATCACTCAGCTTATTTGCGGTCTCCAGCACGCCAATTTCCGTCGGGCGGATCAGGCGGTCATAGGTCTCCCGGTCATACATCTTGCTCTGAATATTCTGGACACAGTAGTAAATACCATCTAGCTTTGTTTCTGTCAGAAGCTTAGATACCAGGGTCATGATATCTTTCTGGATCTCCATGCCGGCCTTATGAAGCTCCTCCGGGAAATGCTCTGCAAGATATACAAAGCGGTCATATTTCAGGTCATAAAAGTCCAGACGGATACGGATGACCTGCAGCGGCGCAAACACATTGTAGAATGTCATGACCTTATCACCAAACAGGTCTACCAGGCGGCGCACATGCTTTACCTGCTCCGTGATCCACGGATGATCCGGGCCGATGCTCTTGATGGCAAGAAGATCCTCCGCGGTCTCCAGGTTGTTGTTCATAACCGGCGGATATCCCATAAAGCCCTCATTCATAAGCTTCATCATATCCGGCTCAATGGTCTCGAAATAGCGTTTGTGGCCTTCTACGATCTTGTCCAGAAGCTCCGGACGCTCAAGTCCCTGGAACTGATCCTTTCCAAGTACAAAGTGATGCCAGAATCCCATCGGGATCCGGTATGTCTCTTTATTGTCCATAGCATCTTTCAGAAGCTGTCTTCTATTCTCGCTCATATATACTGCGACTCCTTACTTTTATTATTCGGTGATTTTTCCTGCTGCGTAATCCATCAGAGTAGCGATCTGGTAGGACATGGTAACAGCGCCCGGATCCAGATGACCCAGTCCACGGTTTGCCTGATAGCTTGCGCGTCCTCTGATTGCTTCCATGTTCTTGGTATTCTCTGCGCCATCCTCTGCAGCCTTCTTAACCAGCTCACATAACTCGGCAGACGGGGTTCCGTTTGCCAGGCACTCCTCATATTTCTTCACTGCAGGTGCCAGGGAATCGATCATGGTCTTGTAGCCTTCCTTTGCCTGACCTCTCGCTACGATGGCATCCAGCATTGCCTTTAATACGGTACACAGCTCTGCATCATGAAGAACCTCAATTCCCTTTAACGCCTTTGCTGCAGCAATGTAAGCACTTCCGTATAATACGCCTGAAGATCCACCGATTACAGACATCATGATCTTACCGATCTCTTTGAACTCATCAGAAAGCTCCATGGTTTCCAGACGATCAACATTTTTTACAAGATTCTCAAAGCCCATATTGATATTGGTCCAGTGATCTCCATCACCGGTCACACTATCCAGCTCAGTAATATAATCACCTTTCGAATGGATCAGCTCATATGCCAGTTTAATATACTCTGTATAGTCTTTTGCAGTTAAAGTAAACATTGTTTATTTCCTCCCTCAGATTTTCAGCGCCGGGGTATCACACGGAGCATCCAGCAGTTCTTTCAGTTCATCGTCCAGTTTCATCAGGGTAACAGATGCACCGGTCATATCAATAGCGGTGCAGTAGTTTCCTACGAAGGTACGGTATGCCTTGATTCCCTTTTCCTCCAGGATCTTCTGTACCTCCAGATTCAGGATGTAAAGCTCCATTAACGGGGTACCGCCAAGGCCATTTACCAGAACTGCAACTTCGCTGCCGGAATAATCATAATCATCCAGAATGCGTCCTACCAGAATCTCTGCGATTTCCTTTGCGCTCTTGATCTTGGTAGTCTCAACGCCCTGCTCACCATGGATTCCCATGCCGATCTCGATCTCGTCGTCTGCGATCTGAAAACCAGGCTTTCCAACTGCCGGAAGAATGCACGGTGTCATGGCAACACCCATGGTACGGATATTGCGGACTGCCTTTTCTGCTGCTGCCTTTACCTCTGCGAGGCTTGCCCCCTGCTCTGCCTTTGCACCTGCGATCTTATGTACAAAGACGGTTCCTGCGATACCTCTTCTGCCTGTTCCCTCTTCTCTGTCCGGAACTGCAACGTCATCCTTTACGATAACCTGGGCAACCTCAATATCGTCCATCTCTGCAAGATCTGCAGAAAGGCCAAAGTTCATAATATCACCGGAGTAGTTTTTGATTACCATCAGTACGCCTTTTCCGCAGGAAACCTGCTCAATGGCACTGCCGATACGGTCCGGGCTCGGAGAAGAGAATACATTTCCGGAAATTGCTGCATCCAGCATACCTTTTCCTACAAAGCCTGCGTGCAGCGGCTCATGGCCTGCTCCGCCTCCGGAGATCACTGCCACCTTATCCGTCTTTTTCTCTTTTCTGCTGATGACCTCCATCTTCGGAGTGTAAACCAGCTTATCCGGATAAGCTGCCTGCATTCCCATCAGTGCCTCACTTACTACATCAGTCGGATTGTTGATAATCTTTTTCATAACATACATCCTTTCATAGTTTTATGCCATACCGAGGTAAGCCTTCTTTACCATCGGATCATTTGCAATGTCACTGGCTTTGCCAGACATACTTACGAGACCGTTCTCCAATACATAGGCTCTCTGCGAAACCTGAAGCGCCATATTTGCGTTCTGTTCGATCAGAAGAACCGTAACCCCCTGTTTGTTGATCTTTTCGATCATGCCGAAGATCATCTCTACAAAGTTCGGAGCAAGTCCAAGGGACGGCTCGTCTAACAGGATCATCTTCGGGTTTGACATCAGCGCCCGTCCTACAGCCAGCATCTGCTGCTCACCACCAGATAAGGTACCGGCCTGCTGCGTGATACGTTCTTTCAGACGCGGGAATAATTCATAAACCCTTTCGTAGGATTCTTTAATCTTGTTCTCGTCTTTTACAACAAATGCACCAATACGCAGGTTTTCTTCTACGGTAAGCTCTGGGAACACCTCACGTCCCTCTGGAGAAATACCGATTCCTTCTTTTGTCATTGCATGTGCAGGTACATGCGTAATATCTTTTCCATCAAATGTAATCGTACCGCTGCTCGATTTTACGATGCCGACGATAGAATTTACAAGCGTTGTTTTTCCGGCGCCGTTACTGCCGATCAGGCAGACGATCTCTCCCTCATTTACTTCCAGGCTGATTCCCTTTAAGGCGTGGATCGCGCCGTAGTTGGTGTGCAGATCCTCAATTTTTAGCAGCATTATTCGAACCTCCCAGATATACGTCGATAACCTTCTGATTCTTTGCGATCTCTTCCGGAAGTCCTTCCGCGATCGGTTTTCCATGGTCAATTACATAAATACGGTCTGAAATATTCATAACTACACTCATATCATGCTCGATCATAAGAACAGTGTAACCCTGCTTTTTCAAAAGTCTAATGAATTCCATCAATTCGTGGGACTCCTGCGGGTTCATGCCTGCTGCCGGCTCATCTAACAAGATCAGCTTTGCGCCGGTAGCGATCGCACGGGCGATTTCCAGCTTTCTCTGATCACCATAAGGCAGGTTCGATGCATAATCATCTTTTCTGTCGTAAAGCCCTACTTCCTTCAGAACCTTCAGCGCATCATAGGTAATTGCATCTTCCTCTTCTCTGAATTTCTTTGTTCTGAAAATGGAAGAAGCCAGGTCGTACTTTGTTTTGATATGTGCACCTACCAGTACATTTTCGATTACTCTCATATCCGAGAAAAGGCGAATGTTCTGGAATGTTCTGGAAATACCTTTTTTTACAATATCTCTCGGGTTAATACTCTGAATTTCCTCACCCTTGAACTTGATCGTGCCCTCATCAACTTTATAAACTCCGGTCAGCATGTTGAATACGGTCGTTTTTCCTGCTCCGTTCGGTCCGATAATACTGATGACTTCTCCCTCGTGAACCTTGAAGCTTACATTTTCCACCGCAACAATGCCGCCGAATCGTTTCGTTATTCCATTGACCTCTAATAACAAATCTTCTCTAGCCATTGTGCCTCCATCCGTTACCAACTCGTTCTTTTACGCGTTTACCTCTTCTCCGTTTATCTTCGCCTGAACCTTTTTGGATAATTTATAAGGTAAGGAAGATTTCCAGCCCAGCAATCCTTCCGGACGGAAACGCATCATCAGGACTAAGATAACTCCATAAAGAACGAAACGGTATTTCATAAGGCTTCTGGAAACCTCCGGGAAAGCAACCAGAACGATTGCTCCTACATACATACCTCTGAGAGTTCCCATACCGCCTAAAATAACGATACTTAAAATCAGGGTTGAAACATCAAAGTTAAATGTATTCGGATCGATGTAACCGATCAGGGAAGAATACAATGCTCCGCCCAGTGCACAGATCATGGCAGAAACAACAAATGCCAGGATCTTGTATTTTGTGATATTGATTCCCATCATGGTGCTGGCCATCTCATCCGTCTTGATTGCTCTGAGCGCTCTTCCGGTCTTAGACTGGATCAGCGATTTACAGAACAGGGAGATCAGCACGATCATGATCAGAATCAGGAAATACATACCATTGTTTGCCACAGTCAGCTTGATTCCGAAAATCTGCGGCTTCGGGATATTTTTAACGCCCAGTGTACCATTCGTTACATCCTGCCAGTTCATCAGAACCATCTTGACGATTTCACCAAATCCCAGGGTAATGATAGAAAGGTAAGTTCCTGTTACACGTAAGGTAGGCAGTCCAACTAATACGCCGATCACTGCAGCTACCAACATACCTGCCAGCATAGCCGGGAAGAAGGACCATCCCAACGTTACAGCCAGAAGAGAGGCTGTATAGGCACCGATTGCAACAAAGCCTGCATGTCCCAGAGATACCAGTCCGGTATATCCGGTCAGGATATTCAGACCAAGTCCCAGAATGGCATAGCATCCGATTTTCGCAACAACAGTCAGAAAATACTGGTTCTTTACCACAAACGGCAGCGCAATAAGAATGACAGCCAGAACTCCCCAAAGGATTTTTGCATTCTTCGAAGTAAACTGTTCAAACGAAGAAAGCAGTGTATTATTATCTTTTTTCATCTCTATCCTCCAAGTTTCGTCACTGTGTCTTATACCTTAGTGATGCCCTTCTTACCGAACAATCCGTTCGGACGAATGATCAGCACCAGGATCAAAATGATAAATGCTACAGAGTCGCGGTAAGTAGAACCAAAGAAGGTAACTGCCATACACTCAGAAACACCGATGATCAGACCGCCAAGGATTGCACCCGGCAGACTTCCGATACCTCCAAGAACTGCAGCCGCGAATGCCTTTAAGCCGGCCATAAATCCCATATTCGGGTAAACAATCTCATAATAACCGCCAACCAGAGCACCTGCAAGGGTTGCAGACACACCTGCAAGGAAGAATGTAAAGCTGATAACAAAGTTAACGTCAATACCCATCATTTTTGCAGCTTTTGCGTTCTGCTGACTGGCTCTCATAGCCAGACCAATCTTGGTTTTAAATACGATAAATACCAGAATCAGCATCAGAACAACAGAAACCACACACATCATAACCTGGGTCAGAGTAATGGAAACTTTGCCAAGCTTGATCATGCCGTAACCAAAAATGTTCGGGAAGTTTCTTTTTTCTGAACCGATAAATACAATCAGAAGGTTGGTGATAATGTTGGAAATACCGATCGTGGTAATCAGAGATGCGATAGGCGGTGAGCCTTTTTTACGAAGAGGTTCCAGTGCGATTTTATCAATCATGATGCCTAACGCACCAGTTACTAACATACTTAAGAGAATCCCCGGTACAATGCCGAATTTCATGCTGACAATGAATACCATTGCAATTTCCGCGCCGAACGCATAAATGGAACCATGTGAGAAATTGACCAGTCGAAGGATTCCGAATACGAGCGAATAGCCAACTGCTATTAACGCATATCCCATTCCCAGGGCTAAACCATTAAAAACCTGTTGAGCAAGCATTGTGGCTCCTTTCAAAGATAGCGGGAGCCGGAAAGCACGCTTTCCGGCTCCCTTGTATATACTTACATGGATTGTCGTTTTTATTTACTGCATCTTAACAAACTTGCCATCTTCGATAACAACTTTTACGAATGCCTTATCTACATCACCGTTGGAGTCAAACTTGGTCTGACCGGTAACACCCGGATAATCAACGTTGTAAAGTGCGTCTTTTACTTTAGCAGACTCAGTAGTACCTGCATCCTCGATTGCGGTAAGCAGCATACCTACGGAATCGTATGCCTGAGAGGTCAGTGCAGACGGTGCGCTGCCGTAAACGTCGGTGTACTGTTTTACATATGCCTGGATCTCAGGATCATCGGAATCTGCGAAGAAGATAACCGGGAAACGTACGCCATTTACTGCGCTGCCGCCAAGCTCAAGGAGCTGCTGGCTGTAAGCGTTAGAGAAAGCGATGATTGCTACATCCGGGTTAACCTGCTTATACTGCTTTGCAACCGGTGCTACCAGGTTGTACATACCACAGCAGATAACTGCCTCTGCGCCAGCTTCGTTCAGCTTTGCGATTGCTGCGGAGTAGTCATCAGAACCCTCCATAACTTCCTCGTGAGCTACAACCTTAACACCCTTATCACTCATACCATCAATGATGTCGGTGATGATCTTGGAGGTATTGGTTCCCCAGTCAGTCATAATGGAAATGATACCAATATTTTTCTTTCCAAGGTCATTCACTGCAATGTCAACACTCGCACCACCCTCTTTAGAAATAACGGTGTTGTTTCTGAAAATATAATCACCGATAGAGGAATAATCCGGATGGGAAGAGGACGGGGAAATTTCGATCACGCCGTTCTCCTGATAGATCGGAGCTGCTGTCATACATACGCCGGAAGCGAAATGTCCGATCACACCTGCGATGTTATCTTTGTCAGATACGATCTTCTGTGCGATGGTGGTTGCTTCCTCTGAGGTGTTCTTATCGTCGTACTCTACGATCTGAACCTCTCTGCCAAGGCATCCGCCGTTATCGTTCCACTTCTGAGCCATAAGCTTTGCTGCGTTTGCGAAGCCGATACCATACTCAGAGTTATCTCCAGTCATCGGTGCTGCGACTGCAATGGTGATCGGGTTGGAAGTATCCAGATCACTGCTGCCGCCCTCTGCTGCTGCAGAAGTATCGGCTGCTGCATCCTTCTGTGCTGCAGTGGTTTCCGGGGTGCTGCTGCTCTGTGAACCGCCGGAGCAGGCTGTTGTCAGCGCCATAGCTGCCGCGAGTGTCAGTGAGACTGCAAGATTTCGTTTCTTCATACTTTGTTCCTCCTTATTTTATGGATCACGTTGTCCAAATTTTCGTTTTCGATGTTTTAATTTTACAATTTCACATCAATAATGTCAATGTAGTTTGTGCATTTTGTTTAGCTTCGTGGTTTCTGCATGGTTTTCATTTGTTTTATTTGCATGATTTATTGCATTCTCACAAAGTCTTTTCATATATTTGTGTCATTTTGAGACACGGTGGATCATGGGCTCGCAAATTAAGGCGGCAATTCTTCAATAAACGTTCCTCCTGTCATAAAAATCCTGTTATTATGAAAAAACCGCCATGCTCCCGTTTCCAGAAACATGACGGCATTGTCTCCTCGCTGCAGTTTTTAATTATGTCAGACAAATTAAATTTCATCGTTGTATCTTTTATACATCATTTATTTTTTTCTGTCAAGAACTCGAGGGGTAAATTATTATCTTTCTATTTATCTACTGATTTACAGGTTTTTGTCTCTGAAACTGGTCCTGCTGTTTCCGGTATCCGCGCCAGTTTTCTGATATACGGAATAACCATTGCTGCCGCAACCATCAGTGATGTTACTTCAGCCACGGGAGTTGCCCAGGCCACACCACGGATCCCGATTAAATGGTTAAACAAAATCATAAATGGCACATCCACTGTTCCTTTACGCAGCATGGAAAGAATGATCGGCTGTCTCTTTTTTCCAGTGGCCTGAAACACAGTCAGCGCAAAGAACGTCATGGTCGTCATGGGACTGGCGGAACAGATGATACGCAGGAACCGGCAGCCATATGCCACCGTCTCGCTGTTGTTGATAAACAGCCTACTCACAGCGGGAGCCTGTATATACAAAAGCACTGCAATGGCCAGTGCCACAGCAAGACTGAATACAAACAGAGTACGGATTGCGTCCAGCATGCGCTTTTTGTTCTCAGAAGTATAGTTATAACCAATGAGCGGCAGTGTTCCCAGGGTATTACCCAGGCACCGGAGTTGCCCTGTCCCACAGCAAATGCCAGCATATTGAACTTCTTCGCAATTCCCATTCCGGCCACAGCCACATTGGAATAGCCGGCAATAATATGGTTGAGTACCATATTGGAAACCGTACCCATCATAGAAATAAGGAAACTCGGCATTCCTACGCTGATGACCTCTGCCGGAATGTGTTCTCCCAGCGTATACATTTCCGGAGAAAGCGTCAGCACGCTGACACCACGCATTTTCCAGATAAATGCCAGGAAATAAATCATTGCGGTTGCGTTGGAAATCAGTGTTGCAACCGCCGCTCCGGTGATCTGCAGATGCAGTCCGTAAATAAACAGTGGATCCAGTACCATGTTCAGAATACCGCCAAATGCCACGCCCAAACTTGCCTGCCTGGAATATCCTTCTGACCGGATCAGATGAGCCAGCACCGGATTCATGACCGTTGGCAGCGCGCCAAGACCGATCGTCCAGAATAAATAGGAAGACGCCATGTCACAGGTTTCCTCATTGGCTCCAAGAACCGGCAAAAGTACCGGTCTTCCAGCCAGAACCATCAGGCCATACAAAACAGAAACCGCAGCGGCTGTCCAGATACAGAATGCACCGCAACGCGATGCCTTTTCCCGTTCTCCCCTGCCCAAAAAGCGCGAGATCAGGCTTGCCCCACCTACGCCAAACAGATTGGAAAGCGCTGTCATAAACATAAACAGCGGCATCGCCAGCGTTGCCGCTGCCACCTGCTTCGGATCCCCCAGCTGGCCAATAAAAAAGGTGTCAGCCATATTATAAATGATGGTAATAATCTGGCTCACCACAGTCGGTACAGCCAGCGTCAGAATTGCCTGTGCCACCGGCATACTGCGAAACAGTTCCTCATTATTTTTGCCTTTTCCCATATTAAGAGCACCTCTTTTCTCCCTGTTTCAGGCTGTCTATGTAACACTGCACCGCAAAATGGAAGCTGCCATCCACCTCTGCCGGATAGTGGGAAAAGAATCCCTGCTCCTCCTGCGACACAAATCCATGAACAATGGCCCGGAATAGTCTCCGGTAATGAATGCTTTCCTCTTCTTTCAAATTGAAATCTTCCAGCACCTTTTTTATCGGATCCGTAAATAAAACTGCCGCATCATCCAGAAGCCGGTTATCTTTTGCCGCCATATTCATGATCAGCCAGTAAAGTTCCCGGTGCTCCTTCGCAAAACTGCGGTACGTTTCTGCCAGAAACCGCACGGCCTCTTCGCCATGCCATCCCTCGATTGCCTGCATCTCTGCCTCTTTCTGAAGACACATTCCATACCGGCAGACCTCTGACAGAAGTGTCTCCATGTTTTCCACATGATTATAGAGAGATGCTGTTTTTATCCCCAGCTGATCTGCCAGAAGCCGCATGGAAAATGCATCTCTGCCCTGCTGCTCAATCAGCTCCACCGCTGCCTTTACTACCGCGTCCGGACTTAGTCCTTTGTGAGCCATATTCATTTCCCTCCCAAAAACTAATGATATTAGTTTTATTGTAGACTAATGTTATTAGTTTTGTCAAGATTTTAGCTTCCTTTCTGCCATATTTTTCCCAGC
>ERZ773158.2444-NODE-2444-length-13618-cov-4.203126_pt1 | contig 13618 bp, 19 predicted proteins | sample MGYA00511918_ERZ773158 | MGnify/ENA primary metagenome ERZ773158 (study PRJEB29015, sample SAMEA2737876) | human gut metagenome | biome: human gut; feature: human-associated habitat; material: faeces | place: China | collected 2012 ...
GGATAAAATGTGATTAACAAATAAATCAGGAGGGAAAAAGGAGAAATGTTATATAAAGTATATGCACTAAATGTAAAAAAGGTAAATCCTGTAATGAGAGCAACTAATGTCTCTATATGTAAAGCAATCGATGATAATATAGAACATTATATAGATTCATTTGCTAATGGGGATGATATGCAATTTACTATGTTATACGATCATCTGTATAATTATTTTAAGAGAAAATTTGAAGTAAACAAGTGTATCTTTGCAGGTGATTATATGATTATAGAGTCAGACAATATACCAATCAGACCAAACATATGTAACTGGGAGGTATTATGACCTTGTATAATAAAAAGACTACCAGAACAATAGTCTGGTAGTCTCATATCTACACTCTTGAAGTATAGATTGAACCATTGTAAAGCAAATCAATTCTGCTTACACCGTTCACAGGCTTTTGAAAATTAGCTCCATCCGCTTGCAGAATTACTTTTGCATATATTTTGTTATCAACTAATGACACAACGCAAGGATATACACCTATTGGGTAAGGATTTGCATCCATCAGTCGACACTGCATCATGCAACAGTTCTGTCCTGCATCTTCGCCAAGATCAAGAGAATCATTTAATACACCGATTAAATACTGATTTGAACCGTTGATATTTATGTTTTCTGTCAAATTACAATGAATGCCATCGCCTGCGTTATAACCTCCAGCTATTGCAGTTGAGCAACCATCATTAGTAGCAAATTGATAAACGTTAAAAGGATTATGAGAAAATTTACTGACAATCCCTGCGGCAGTTGGTACAGTTCTTTTATATGCGTTTCCCTGATAGAAACCAGTTTTAAAAGCATTTACGATTGCATCTGCAAGTTCTAAGCAACCATTTTCGTTTGGATGAACGTTATCGCTCTGAAAATTTCCGTTGTTTTTCATAACAAAATCTACACCATTAAGAAAAACAGCTTTGTGCTTTACACACTTTTTGTAGATGTTTTTTGTTATGAACATTTTTTCGTGATTTGAAAAACTATTTTTAAAATTTCCAATACATCCAACATAAATTGTAGCGTTTGGAAAACTTGCTTTTGCCCTTGTGATAAAGGTAGAAATTGCATTTTCAAGAGTTGATGCAGTGATTCCATTGTCATTACAACCCCCACAAACAATGATGCTTTTTATTGCTTCTTTATTAGTTATATCTGCAATAGCTCTGTTTAAGTAAGTCAAAAATGTGTTTGAAGTAATTCCCACAAAACCAATAGAACCTTGAGAATATTTGTGGCATGTTATTCCTGTGTAATTTTCAAATAAATCCTGCCAGCTATAACCCGTTCCAACTACTGAACTGACAGCGTATGAATCACCGATTAAAATACATTCATTTGCATGATCTGTATTTAGCATTGAGTTAATTTCATTGATTGATTTATCTACGTCATTTAATCTGTTACGAGCTTCTGAATCTTTGATGTAGATTTTTTCTGATGAGTCTTTGAATTCAAAATTCGTTATATATTTCATGCTTAATTCTCTCCTTTACTTAATGTACATTGTCATTTCACTTTCGGTATATGTGATTAATGCTTTACTATCAGCAGTATTCTGTGCATTATTTGCTAAAGTAATGGCATTATCAGCAGTATTCTTTGCATTATTTGCTAAAGTAATGGCATTATCAGCATTTTCACGTGCAGTTGTATCTGCAATTTCAAGTAAAGTTCCATTTAAATTAATATTTTTTAATAATGACATATTTTTTCTACCTTTCTATCTTTCTATAATTGACATTGTTGAGTCATCATCACTATATACATGTACATCAAAATTGGTCATTGCCGTAAATAGGTAAATCGACTCGTCCGGTTCATTGTAAAAAGCTGATAAAATTAATCTTGCATAATTTTCTTTAATCCATTGGTTTACAATAGATTCTGTCTGCTTTTCAATGCCTTTTAATACGTTGTTACTTTCTTTTGAAATTTTGATAAGCCAATCCAAATTCATGTCTTGCATGCTTGTTTGAGGGTAATAGTTAATCATGTATATTTTCTCCTTTTTAATAAACTAAAAGCAACAAATCATTTGCAAATAATCCTGTGCAATAGTCAATAAATGATTGCTTTCTCAAGCTCATTTCGCTTTCCATCATTTGCTGTGTGGTAGTCACACCGATGTTTCCATGAATACGTCCAGAATGTTCTGTGTTACCTTTTTCTGTGTTTACATCTTTTCGTCCATATGAGAATTCGTTTGTATTTGCTCCTGAAGTTGTAATTTGTGTCTGGTTTCCATATGTCATGATGTCCTGTTCACTAGGATCATACCCGGAAGAATTGAACGCGCTGACTTTCTGTTCATTTGTGTCTGTACCTGTCTGTTTTGTTGTGCTTCCCTGTCCTGCCGTTTGTTTATTGCTGTCAGTTCCTGAGAGTTGTGTTTCTCTTGTAATGTTTGGTGAGTCAGTCCAGTTTTCCTGTCGATCATAATTTTCAACTGGGTTGTATTCTAATTTTTCCAGAAGATCATACACCTTTTCTATGCTGTTTTTCCACTTTCTGCTCCATGCGGGTATTGCACTGTTTTTCATAAAATCCCAGTCCGGATATAAAGGCTCACATGATCCATAAGACAAAATTAGTGAATCAATGAAATTCTGTTTGTCTGCATTTTTTGGAAAAACCATAGCATCAAACAAGGTATCATCCCAGTTGTACAACCCTGCAATGGTCATGGTATAATTAGCCATTTTCATTCACCACCTTAACCGTGTTATAATTTTTTAATTTAATTGATAAGTTTAATGTTGGGTATAAACGATTTGCTTCATCTACACCCTGTTGCAATGTTTCCAACCAAGTGGTAAGTCTTGTCACGCTCTCCACATCATTTTTTTCCGTTTCAAGTACATTCAGTCGTTCTTTTTTGTCATTTCCTACCGAAGGGATGCCAACTTCTGTATCAAACTGATCCAAAAGTTTTTCAAACGTTTCAATCAGTTCTGGTGCAATAAAGTTGTTTTTTAAATCTTTATTAAAAGAATCCCACAATTCACTTTTTCCGGTCTTAAGATCATCAGATTTTATGCCTGCATCATAAGCAACAGCTGGTTTGCCTGCCTGTACACTATCATAGATTTTTTTCAACGTCTGTGCTCCTGCTTTGTTTTTTGCAGCCATGAGAAATGCAAGTTTTGAATTAAAAATATTCATATCAAATGCACTTGCTACTAATGCAAGTTTATAAGAGTAGTAACCAATTATGTCAAAAATTCCGCATCTGGTAGGCTTTAAATACAAAATTGCACAATCTTTCCCAATTTGCATACCGTCTTTTTCAAGTGAACCAGAATCAGCAAAAGAATGAATTTCTGCCATTGTAGGCTTACAATAAATGTTGTACCCGTATAAAGTGCAAATTTGAGCTACTAACCCATATAAATCCGTGTTAGTAATACAGATAAATCCGGCACCAAGTAAAACATACTTGAAATAGTCAATGTCAAATGTGGCATTGTACTTTATATCAAATACCGATGCCACACGTTCATAGAGCATGCGGTCAAATATGTCGGTATATCTGCTGTCGGCTTTAATTCCGGCAGGTTGCCAGTAATTTTGTATTAAATTAATTTTTTCCATGCCTTGCGGTGTCCACATTTTTTACCTCCTATTCATAATAAAAACCATTGTTTAAGAAATTGTTTACCATATCCTGATCACCAGAATAACCATTAATAGCCACAGATGCATTTCTGCATTTTATGTACCCTGATAAAGTGTTTATTTTTCTCCTATTCCCATCCGCATAACCCTCTGTTGGTGGGTATGGTACGATGGAAGAACAAGTGTAAGTATATTGAGCTGCATCTTTACTACTAAGTATTGCAGTAATGGATCCATTTGAACCAATTATAGATGAATCAGGTGTAAGTCCTCCTTTAATGCTTTCTAATCCACTTGTTGTAGCACCAATCACATTTCCAGTCGCCAACTGTAATCCTGTATTAGCTGCTCCGTTTAAAATGTTTGATGGATTATTAGTAGCAAATCCAATCTGAATTGGTACTGATAATTTAGTTTGAAAATGAGCTAAATCATTTTGCCCAGAACGCAACCAAACTTCGCACAATCCCGACACTGCATCGTAATAGTAATCTGCTGTCAATTGGTCATTAGCGGTTTTTGTAATATCAATCTGTACCACTCCAATAAAAGGAAGCTTTACAAAATACCGACTGAAATTGCTGTTCCAGTACTGAAAATGATACCTGTTATAACGTGAGTTAGTTATCCCTATATCATAAGTAAAATTAACAGATGGAGCATTGGTACCACCTATTACATTTGCATTAACTTTTGAATCCCAAAAGCCCAATTTTACGGTGTCAGCTACATGATAAAAATTTTCGATCGTAATAGGGCACCAGTCTATGCTCAAAATATACTTAAATGGGTCAAAAAACAGTTTGGTAAAAGCATCTTTTAACGCATCACCCCAACTTCCGTCTGACCACATAAATGATAAAAGATCGTCAAGTTGTTCCTGTGTCATGTAATAGAGGGTAATTCCCTCATATGAGGTTGTTCTTACAATGAAATTACCACTGTAACCATTTGGAAATAAACCAACAGGTTCAGCAATGATGGTTGCATCTTTTTTCCAACTATCGTCAGGCAAATACATTGCGTCCGGATATAAAAGACTCTGAACACTTGACCTCTCAATTACGCATGTATAATTACCAATTTCATCTTTATAAGTGGCAAGAACATCCTCCGTGCATGACACCTCAATTTGTGATGCATTAATGGATGTCACATTATTGATAAAATAATAATGATCGTTCCATTTCGCATAGTTGAAATTTAAAAAATCATTTAGATTATAATGTAAAACAAATGTAGGGGACTGAAATGTAGTCCCCTTTTTTAAATCAACGGAAACGCCAGTCCCGTTTGTAGGTCTGGCTGTACTATTTGATTTCTTTGAAAAATTATAAAATTCTACATTAATCATTTTATATAAGTTTCCTTTCTTTTAACAGCACAGCACCAACCAGATGGAATTTTAATCCAGATACAATCATCTTTTTCAATTACATCTTTACAAGTAACCACAGTTCCTTTTTTCAAACACCCATCTGCAAAAGTATGTCGCATTCCGTCAAGCGTGAGTTCATTTCGTGATTTTATGTTTCCTCCTGCTGACCATCTTACATGCAAATGATCCACCTGCACTGTGTAGGTATGACCAACTTTGTAAAAAGATTTTTTTACTTCTGGTTCATCCCACCACCGTCTTACAAGTTTTAAATCATTTCTTCGCGTAGCATTTGAAATTACGACTCCTTTACCGGGATTGCTTTTTGTATTACTTTTTTCACCTCTGGATTCAATCATTAATCCATTGCCAACGTAAACAGCGCAATGAGTGATTTTATTTGTTGAAGAACCAAAGAAAAGGCAGTCACCCGGTTCCTGCATTCCAATAGGAATGTTTTTACCTATTTTAGAAAAACCCTGTGCTGTCAATCGGGGCAACTTATAACCTGCATCATTCGATGCTACATATAAAGCTCCGGAGCAATCATATCCCCCCTCCATCATGCTTTCTCCACCCCAGACATAAGGTTTTCCTAACAATTTTTTAAAACTGTCAATCAATTCATTAGGTTTCATTTTTCCAGCCTCTCAATCAATGTATTCATTTTTTCAAGAGCAACTGTGTTATTTTTAATAACTTCACTGAGAGTGTCAACTTCATTTTTATGTTGATCATTCAGCTTATCAACTCTTGAATTTGTCTGATCGTACATGTACTTAACAAAGTATGCCATTACACAACAGGCAACGATTGGAAAAACATAGTTTCCTAAAATGGTAAGTAAAGTGTCAGTCATTGCTTATTCCCCCCCCTCTCCCATTACGTAAAGGATTCCGTTGTGTGTATAGTTATTCCAGTAGTTTTTTCTGGAATGAACATACATGTTCCAATAACCACCAGCACTGTTAAAAGGCGTTGTGTCAGCATAATCAAACTGATATTGTACACCCATTGCTCTACGATCATACAGTACTCCAAGTACATAAGGCAAATTGACTTCTGTATCTGCCTGTTTTGCATGACCAGTTGAAACGTCCAAAATTGACGGTGTAATCTGGATTGCACTTGGTTCATCGGCTGACTGCCACCAGTTCACCAGTTCTTTGTTTTCAATTGTAAGTTCTTTATCATCAAAAACCCACGGTAACACCTGAGTTGTTGAATCAATCCAGAACTCAGAAAGCATCAGCAATCGCTGATTCTCTTTGCGTGTGAATCTCATAATCGGATTGTACCCTGTAATGTTAGCGTGATACTTTGCAGATCTCTCTGTAAGTTTTTCAGAATCCAGTTTGATTCTGGCAATTACAAATGCCATGAAGTCTTTTTTGTAGGTGGTCAGCAACTGATTTCTTGTGTATTTTGTACCATTTTTTGTGTTAAATTCTGCTGTGAGGTCGACTTCTTCTCCCATGCTGGAAAGACCTGCCATATAATTTAGCATAGTTGCACGTCTCCCTGATTCACGATCTGTTTCAATATCATTCCGAAATTCAATCATTACTGCCTCGTAGAAGCGCATAAATTCTGCTTCACTTGTAAAAGCCTGTGCAATCTGATCGCGAAATCTTGTGATATGACGTTGCAAAACTTTTGTACCGTAAAATTTAAGCTCAAGTACCTTATGCTTGTTAATTTTATACATATCAACAGAATTTCCATCGTCCAACTGTGTAGGATTGAGATCTGTGTTCCAATCCTGTGAGGCTTCTGCATCCTGTGTCAGTGCTGTGATCTCACGTGTGATTGCACCCCACTGTCCGGAAGTCTGCTCAACTGCTGTCAATTTTCCAGTGTATTTTTCATTTGAAAAATAAGTGTAAGCAAACACCGTACTAAGTGCTTTTAGTGTGTTTTCTACACCAGTTCTTAAAAGTGTCTCACCTACTGACACAAAAGAACTTGTGTCTGTTGCGGTAAGATTTTCACGTCCGGTTGCCTGTTTTGCAACCGCATTAATGAGAGTATAGGCATCCTGCGGTGTAAAGTCATTTACTGCCATTTTTTATTTCCTAGTTCATAATCTCCATCATACGCTTTGCAATCTGGTCTGCTGTTTCTGGCTGACTATGTTTAGTCTGCAATCCTGTTGCCGCAAGGTTGCCAGCTTGAATAACATTTGTAAGATTTGTGATTGCGTTTAATAATGCATCATTCTGTACCTGCGGTACTGGCTGTGTCGGCTGTGTCGGCTGTGTCGGCTGTGTCGGCTGTGTCGGCTGTACTGGCTGTGTCATTTCAAGAATTTCTGATTTTGTAAAACCTGCCTGTGTCAATGCAATTACATCTTCAATTTTCATTTTTTATTTCCTTTCTGCCACGGTTTTTTAAAAAAATAGGAAAGCATTTATGGGTTACCGTCCCGTGGCTTCTGCTTCCGGCAGTTGGTTCAGCCTTGCTTTCCTATTTATGATTTTACAACTATTTAAATATTCTGTCAATAAAAAATTTGCAGTTCATATTCTGGTAACTTATTCTATTTGTTATGATGAAATTATAAATATAGCTGTGAAAAGTCCTAAGCTGATTTCTCCCGTGTTCTGTATCTTCATAATTATCTTTGCATGATCCAGAAATATGCTCACAAACATAAAGTTTTGCTTCTGATTTATGTTCATAGATTCCAAAATTTGCAATTGTGCAAATCAATTTATACTGACGCAAATCTTCTGAATTAACAGCACTTGTATCATCATAAGCAAATTCATTGTCTAATGCCATACTTGCAAATTTGCTTTTTCGGTTGATTGCCTTATAAAGTGCAGTAGTTTCTTTTTTCTCACTGATCGGTGATTTGTTAATCAGAATTATCATTATACCTGCATCCGGCAACAGTGCAAACTCTTGACCTTTCTTTTTCATTCTTTCTAAGTAAGGCAATAAACCGAAAGCATTTATAATCGGATTATCTAATGTATTGCTATTTGAGGCCAACCACCAACGGAAAGGTTTTTTTCCTTTTAATTCACGATTAGAGCTGATTGTTTCTACGGCATTAAGAAAAGCCTCTTCCTCTCCATTCATTTTTTTGGCCATTTCTTCTGGGATAAATTCATCGTAAAAACCCTCCGTAAATTCTGAACCAGAAAAACCTCTATTATTTTGCATTGTTGTTAATGCAAAAGCCTCACCACGGTATTCAGTATTTCCATCCGGTAATTCTTCCTCTAAAATGATACGATTTTTTTCACCTTTTACAGAACGAAAATAAAAACAATGACCAGAATCAATGTTCACATCAATCCAAGGATTTTTCTTTTCTGCCATGACTGATTCAAGCTGTGTAACAGTTCTACGCATATAAACTATGCTCTCATTTTTTGAAAAAACATCATTGATAAAATGATTAAAAATCCCGTAGGTTTTTCCAGTTCTTCTTGCACCAATTATAAAAATAAAATTAATCTTATTTTTATTGGCAATCCGTACAAGTTTGGGGACATCTAGCCAACCGTCATTTTGATAAATGTTCATAGAAAAATGCTCCTTTTTTAAAAGGGGGTACAATACCCCCTAATTAAGTATTTAGCAAAAATCTCCGTTTGTGTTAGACGATGAGTTTTTACTCTCATTATATTTTTTGATACAAGCCTCTTCCAACTGTGCTTTCCAATCTTTATCCAGACTGTATACTGAATTGTAGTATTTATTGTCTTTTCCCTTAGATGACGGAAAAGACAAGAACAACCCATTTTTTCCTTTAACCAATGACAAACCTTTTACGATCAGCACTTCATCTAATTTTAATTCGATAAATGCTTTTGTGTTACTGTTTGCTGATTCATACTTTCTTACTGTGATTTTTACGTTCATGTTTTTTCTCCTTTTTAAAGATAAATAATAAAGTTAAATAAAATATATACCAATCCAACAATATACCCAAACAAGGCAAGAGTTAGAAAAAGTAACTTAAGAAAATCTTTGTTTCTCATTATGCCCCCCATTTAAAATAACTTGTGAAGCCCACGTTTATTTTGTGATAAAATTGCAATCAAATGTTTATCAGGATTACCCGGTTCCGGTGGGGTAGGTCCAGGTGGGTTTCCAGTATAAATTTGATACCATTTATTTGCATACTCTTTTCTCCTATCAACATGATTTACTGTAGGATCACGACTTGGACGCTCATATGCTACCATGAATAATACTGCTAATTTGTCAGGATTCCAACCCATGCTATTTGATCTGAACTGCTCCGGTGTAATCCCGATCATGTCATATGATGCACCGGATGATAAATAAGGTGTAATAAAAGCTCTTGTCGTATACCATTGATTTCTTAAAGAAAACAATTCTCCATCCAGACACCGGCACTGAACTGTACCATTTGTATAAGGACTTAAACCAAGCTGTTGACAAGCGTCAATCAAATCACTTTTGGGTGTCCATTGGAATATTCCATATCCGCCACCACCTCCTTCTTCTACACGTCCGGGATTGATTCCTGATTCTGCGTTTGCATTTCCTGCCAATGCAGAAATTGTACTTATATTGTAACCAAGTCCAGTAAATACAGACCCAAAAATACTACCATTATTTTGTGTTTCAGCTTCTGTTAATGATCCTGATCTGCTAATCCATTCTGCCATGCTTTCTCCTTTCTAATCAAAAATAGGTATATCCATTTCAAACTTAAGTGGTAAGCCTGTTTCTTCATCATATGGAATAGTGTGATTCAATTCATATTCAGTATCACTTAATCTGATTGCACAACCATACTCTATTTTGCTTCCATCCAATTCTATTGTTTTTATTTCTGGTTCAATCAAATACTGCGTTTTCATTTTCCATTTTGGTATTTTACCCGGGTTTGCTTTTTTGAAATTCTCCCGGAAAACTTCTGAATTTCTGAAAATAAATCCTTTTTGAAAGTTTGTAATATCATCATTAAGACAATATACTCCATCTTTCGGAACTCCTGCCACTGTAATATGCAGATTGCCTTTTTCTCGATAACAATAACGTTTGCTACCGTGAGTGATAAATTCTGTGTACTCACCGTCAAAATCAGCGATTCCAAGCCTAAATTCCTCACCATTATATTTTACAAGTCCTACTTTTCTTTCTGTACTTATTCTGATTATTTCATCATTGTATGATTTTAATTTTTCCATATCCCATTCATACCCTTTTACGCTGTCTGTGTCAGAATACATCCATTTACCACAGCATGCTCCTAGCTTATACAGATTTTCCTGTGCATATGCAGTAACCCAGCATCCCCATTGAAAAGGAAGAAAGCTATTTCTACTTTTGTAAAATTTCTCAAGTAATTCCTGCTCTTTTTCCTCAGGTATTCCACTTGACCATTCTGCTGTCTGAAAATCTTCCTCACAAATTTGCTGAATGATTCTTTGTACCATCATTCCATAGATACCATTTAGTTCTCCTTTAGAAATCATGTAAAGCACGGGATCACTGTATTTCAATGTCGACTTGTTGTAATACAGACTCATTACATAGTTTATTAACCACTCTGGCAAGTAGTCTTTTTCAGCACGCATGACACTTGCAACATCAGCACTATCATAATCATATGAATCAAGAATAACTTGTAAATCAGGGTCAGTAAATGGATAAATTACCATTTCTGCATTTACAATTTTTCCATTATCCAAATTTTCAGCAAAAATACTTTTTTGTGTTCGTCCATCCGCATCAGGAAAAACACATGCTTTCGCTTTATGAAATGCCATAGGTGGCATTGGGCATTCCTTTTTCAATCTTACATTTGTTAGACGAATATATCCAGAAAAGGCATAATCTTCTTTCAATTCCAAAATATCTTTTAATGTCAAGCCATCTGTATAGACAAATTGTGTCATTGGATATTTTTTGTAGCATATGACTGAAGGATAACTGCTTGCAAAATCATAGCATTGCATTTTTTTTGTAATTAATCGATTTACAAAATAGCGGTTTGCATGAGTATATCCACCGTGGTAACAATCTAATAGCTGTTTATACTGTTTCAAAGATAGCTGCATTTGCAGAAATTTTTTCCTCCATTTTTTATCTTTTCTGCTTTCTGCTCTTGCCTTATTCCGGATAAAACCTGTATTTGTTAAGGGTATGTTTGCTACTGTATATCCTCTGTCTGCAATGTATTTACGCAAAGCCTTACATAAGGCTATAGTATCAGTGCAGACGTAAGCTATTTCTTTTGAACTCCTGCCAGAATCAGGGGTACGAAATTTTTTATAATCCCATGTTCCTACTGCTTTTGCAGTAGTACCCATGTCTTGACATAAACGTTCAAGTGATCGTTGTGTCAAAATTTGACTGTCACGAAACTCTATTCCAAAAGTAGTCCAATCCATGAAGATGTATCTATGCGTTTTTGAAGCAAGACTTCGATCAGGTTCACCCCATTTAGAAATCATGTGGTTACGCAAAAACATATAATCATAGGGAAAATTATGAATATAAAAACGAACTAGATGCTCTTTATCTGCATGTAGTACGTCAGCAATTCTATCTATTGTATTAACCAGATCATAAACATGATTCCCGTATATGCAACAATCATTTTCGATTGTGATAGTCCAATCAGTGATAAAACCAATGTCCTTTTTATTAAAAACAAAGGTCTCAGTATCTACTGTGATGATTTTTTCATAGACAGACTGAAAATGACCTGCATTGCTTTTCTTTATAAAATTTCCGTCAAATAGTCGCATATAATCATAGTTTTTAAAATATATAACTGGATAATCAGCAACTATCATTTTTACCTACTTTCCTTTATATTTTAATGCTTCTGCTTCTGATTTAAAACCTAACTCCTCAGCTATAATGGATGCATTATCCTTACTGGTTGAATATCTAAATCTATTCAACAAATACCTTACTTCGTCTAACGTCATTTTGCTATGTTCAATAAGTCTCAAAGCCTGTTTAGAAGAATAAAGTCTTGACAATGCTTCAAACTCAAGACTGTTGATAAAATCATATAATTCCTGATTGTTTTTAAATTGTACACCATATTTTTTATACATAGTTTGCACTCTTGCATTCATAACTTCATTCCAACCCTGCACTGTCGAAGTTTTTTCCTTTAAAAGCTTCTGCATTGCTGAAACTTCTGACTTGGGCAAATGCTTATAAATATTCAAATTTTCCGGTATTCGTTTTGCACCTCCAAAAAATCTATTAAGAATATCCTGATAATCTGCATAAGCTCCACCTTGTGTAAGACCTTTTCTCTCTAAACGTATCATGCGCTGATTGATACGTTTTGCTAATTTTCGTCTGAGTTGCAACAACTCAGCAGTTGTCAATGTTTTTATATTTACGTTTTGACCACTTGTTGCAAGTGGGATTTTAGATTGTCTTTTCATTTTGTTATTCCTCAATCACAAAATATAATTAATACATTGCCAACTATTTTAAGATCACGGATAAATATTTTTGTACAATCTAATGTATTATCATATAAATAATAGTATTTATTACGATATAACACTATCTTTTCTAATCCGTCACAGGACTTTATTATATCTTTCATAAATTGCAACGTTAATAATGCTTGCGGATATTCACCTAAATATGATGCAAAAGCCTTATAAAGTCCTTTTGCTTGATTGCTTGCATCATTATAACATGAGCATTCAATCTGATTATCTAAGTATGTGTTATATGCTAACATAATATCAAAAATTTTATTGCTTTCCCCAATAACTACACAATCATTCAAACTAATTTTCATTTTAAGACACCGTCCTTTCTTAATTTAATCAAAACACATTTTCCTATATAACCATCCAATAATAAAGAACCAGACATAAATTTTTTCGTCGATTTTCCTGCAAACAATTTATCAAACAAATCTTTCCTGTTTGTAAAAAGTAACATATCTGAGAGATATGTGTTGCTTATTTGTGCAAGTATAGCCTCTTTGCTACTTTCTATGATAATTGTTTTATTGTCAAAACACAGCTTACATTTTGCTGATTCATTCTTGCTGTGATTTCTTACTCTAATTACAAAGATTGATAAAGTACCATTTTTTGTGTCGTCAAATATATAATGCCCCTTATCAGATGTACGAATTACACTTAACGGGGTAACACCTGTGTTCGTATATTTTACTCGTTTCATTCTTACACCTCTAACCATAAAAACACATCACTCTTGTATACGAGATCTTGTGTTATTATGCCCTTATAATTTTTAAATAAAAGTAATGCATCTCTAACTTCAAAATTATTTAGTGCACGTTTATACAATACTCCATTAACATATAAGTCAAAATAGTTGTCCTTATAACTTTTTTCTATAATTCTTAAACATTTTTCTATGTAAGACTTGTTAATTCTGTACATATAGTTTTCCCTCCTGATTTATTTGTTAATCACATTTTATCCCAATTGAGCAAAAATGTCAAGTCTGACTATTTAACATATTGTCAGACAATTTGATAGAATACTTGCTAGCAAAACTAATGCCAATAATGACAGTTTTAGACGCTTGGGGAAAATGTTAACAAATTGTTTACAATCATGCCTTGCCTAGTTT
>ERZ773158.2455-NODE-2455-length-13571-cov-6.577020_pt1 | contig 13571 bp, 13 predicted proteins | sample MGYA00511918_ERZ773158 | MGnify/ENA primary metagenome ERZ773158 (study PRJEB29015, sample SAMEA2737876) | human gut metagenome | biome: human gut; feature: human-associated habitat; material: faeces | place: China | collected 2012 ...
CTTCTCAGCCTGCCCCATCAGGGTCACTGTGGCAGTGACGTTCTTGCCGTTGCCCACACTGGCATCGTCAAAGCTGGCGGTCACGGTGTAGTCCTTGTCCTTCTGCAAGGTTACGCTACCCTCGAAGGTCACGCTGAAGATGTCCGCGTTTGTCGTGCCATCATAGGTCTTATCTTTTACCGCAACTGAAAATTGCAGTGGGTACTTAGAAATTTCCGGTACCACGGAATCTGTTAATGTCCTATCGTATGAAGCACTTGAATCTGTCGGTGTAAATTTCACGGTATAAGCCTTGTTATCTTCTACATTCGGATAAATACCAGATGCTGAACTACTATTTTCCGGTTCCCAGCTCCAGGTTCCGGCTACCGGTTGATTTGCACCATTATACACACCATAACCAGAAGCCAGGGAAACCGGAATCTGAGCAAGTGAAACCCCATAAGTCCCCTTCGCATTCCACTTTTGTGTTCCGTTTCCTACAATTCTCAGTGTATCCTTGGTAGACACATTAAGCGGTTCCGTTCTCTCAGAAGCAAATGCATTCTCTTTCGCCTTTATTCTGCTGGTTACCTGATATCCATGTGCCGGATATAATCCCTGAATTCTCGTACCGTCAATCCATGTAAATGCTCCGTCTGAATCTACATCACGGTATCCATACTCAATGTCATTTTCCGGATTCGTTCTGTTTATGGTAATCGTCGTACCGGTTATATCCACCTCACCCTCAGTTATTGCAGCCGGTGCTGCCGTTCTTTTAAGAATCGTGATACTTTCGGGTTTTCCGGCAAATTTCTTATCCGTGTTGCTTGCAGCATACCGATAATAAACCGTACTCTCATGATCGGAAGAAATGATGTCTGTAATCGAAATTCCTGATCCACTGCCCATTTTTGCAGATGTCCAGTTTGGAGAGGTATTGGTTCCGTTTACAATCACATACTGTAAAGATGAGGAAATTGTGATTTCTTCCTTCCGATAATCAATATTCGGCTTGTTCGATTCTTCCGGAATCGCCTGTGTTTGCAAATCCGCCACCAAAACCGCTTCACTGGCTGACATGGACGAGGATGCTTTCCTGCGAATATAGATTGGTACAGACCCACCATTTTCACGAATGTTATTCAGCAGCCCTGTCAGACGAACCATACCACCCTGTCTTATAGTTATCCATGACTGTGCATCCTTAGAAGCAGCATACTCCAGATCGCAGGAAGCTTTATTCTCTAAAGTCTCCTGTTCGTAATTGATAGAAACATCAGCAGCATTAGGTGCCTCCTGCCGCACTTTTTCTGTCTGGAAATTTACATAGGTTACATCAAGAGATAACGTACCATCCTTTTTAATCATCAGTCTGACATGATATTCTGTGTCCGGAGCTAAATCCTCAATAGTATACTCATAGTTTCCGGAAGAACTTTCCGTAAGTAGCCTTCCTTTCGAGAACATTTCATCTAATGTCCCTGTCTGCTCATCCTCGCCGGAGGATAATAAAAACCTAACCTCTGCTCCGGGAGTTCCTGTTGCCTTAAGTGTAGCAGTCGCTTTTGTGTCAGAAATCGTCTTAATATCCGTGACAGCTGCGGAAGTGATACTTGCCGCCTTATTATTAGAATATGTCTGAGTAGCTTGATCATAATATACCGTCTTACTGTACTTGCGGAAATGCGGGTAATCCTCCGTTCCGATCACCTGTCCCCACGTACCATCTGATTGATCACCGTTTAATTTATAGGCAATTTCTCCGGATTTCAGTTTTTCTTCGCTTATAGTAGTAATTCCACCCCAAGAACTAAAATCACCCTTTGTTGTCTCATAACAGTTCGTAAAACTAGCCCTATTAGTCATCGAGGACGTAGTTCCTTCCAGTTTTCCTGATACAGCCAAGCAATTAGTCACCGTTCCCTCTGAACAACTATCTGAAAAATCTGTTCCTACTACAAAACAATTCTGAATGTTGATAGCATAAGCGTTACGACACAACCCGCAAGTCCAATTACCTTCCAACACCAGCCCTATATTTTGTACACTCCCATGTCTAATCCATGCCACCAGTCCGTACTTAGAACTTGTACCGTCATTAGCAGGTCGCAGTCCGGAAATTACATGGTAATTTCCCTCAATATTCCCCTTGAAAGACTTACCATCAGATATGGCTCCAATGCTTGTCCAGGCATATTCGTCCGGGATCTCAATATCCTTCATCAGCTTCAGATTGCTCTTATTAGGGATTTCACCATCATTAAACTGCTTTGCAAACCAGAAAAGCTGACCGGCATTATAAATCTCATAATATTCCCCCGACTTGTTTGCCTCCTGATATGCACCACATGCTTCACAAAATCCATCTGTATTATAGTACTCATGACTACAAACGGTATCATCATGAAACATCTCGATTTCATTTGGTGTTGTTGTCGAAATCGTCTCACCTGATTTTGTGATCGGATTGCCGTCATTTAAGCCCGGTACCGTCACCGAAATCTCTGTTTTATTCTTATTTTCCGGCAGATATACCGTCAGATGTCCCGTGTTCGCTTCATCATACGAAATCTGCATGGAAGGAATGACCATAGCTGCACTTTGACCTTCTTGATTGATCAACGGTTCACCATCCTGCTTGATCGTGATATCGGTTGCCTGTAATATCTGATCGCTCGTGATCGCCGTGGAAACAAATTTTAATCTTGTCTCATAAAGAGGAATTCCGGTCTTCAAAGTGATCGTTGCATTCTCATCATCAACGTCAGCCGCCATCTGATAAACATAGTTTTCTCCAAGCGTCACCTTTACCGTTACTTGTGTCTCTGACGTTAATGGTTTCAGATAATTGGATGCCTTAAGTGTGCCTTGATAAGCGCTCACCTTCATCGTCCCTGCGTCCCAGGTAATCTCTCCCACGCTGATTGTCACCGGATAAGTGCTTTCGATGAATCGTACATCCGCAATCGTGCCCTGAATGGTATACTTTTTCAGTTCGAAATTTTCACTTTTCGGGAAATAATCGCCACCATTTAAGTTTACTGTGGCTTCATTACTGATAGAAATAGAGCCATCCAAAGTACCACCCGGCAACGATTGACCTGGCTTTACTGCGATACCAATGGCATACACTTCATTCTGATATGCAATGGCCGAAACCGTTCCGCCATTGATCACAATCTCACCATACTTGTATCCGCCTTCTACTGTTTTGGCTCCACCGCCGCCACAGCCGATTGCAGCTCCGGGGTGTCTTCCTGCGTTCGTAACATATCCTCCATAGGCTGTCACATTGCCACCATTGATTTCAATCCGATCCACGCAGCCGTTTGCTCCACCGCCAATTCCGGCTCCGCCGTATACATTTGTAATATCCTTGTAGTAGCTTCCATGTCCGCCCTTGGCATACACAGTTCCGCCATTGATGATAATGGTACCGCTGCCACCCTCTGCACTGCCGCCAATACCTGCTGCCATCCCGCTGCCATAAGCTTCGATATTGCCTCCGTTGATCTCAATCGTCCCCAAGGAACCATTTCTCCTGCTTGACGCACCAATTCCGGCGCCTTCTCCACCGGTTGCTTTTAAGCTTCCCTCTCCGCTGATCGTCAGGGTACAGCCTTCCGGCACCTCAATAGCCGCACACATATCACCGCCCTTGAGTGTATTTTTTCCCTCCAGAATCAGATTCAGGTTTGCACCATTTCCCAGTCGGATCGCCGGTATCCAGTTACTTGCTGTCGTAGCGTTCTTATCGATCGGAATCTGGATATCCAGATCCGAAATCGTGATTGTAGCCTCCACACCATTAACCAGAATAACATTGGTCGTACTGCTTCCCGTGATAGTCGCATCCTTATACTGTTCCAATGTGTTGCTGTTGATGTTGATACCGCTATCCGCAATATCATAAGTATCTGTTGATGCCAGCAAAGCGATTCCGCCGTCTATGCTGACCTCGATCTCCGGAAGCTCCACGCCCTCTGCCAAAATATACTCTCTCGGAAGAACCGGAAGATAATAATAGAAACCACTTTCATCTTCCCGGTTCTCATCCGGCTCCCAAGTGACGCTGATATCCGTCAGCACCGGGATATCTTCTGAGATTTCCTCATCTTCAAACTCATCATCCTCAAGAAAATCCCCGGCATTGCTGTCGGTCGCGATCAGAAACGTACCCTGCTGGTCTTTCTCCTGAACTTCCTGTTTATCTGCTTCCTCCTCATCATTACTATCCGGCACATTTTCTGAATTTTCTGTTTCCGGAGTTTCCTCCTCATCATTGCTATCCGGCATGTTTTCTGAATTTTCTGTTTCCGGAGTTTCCTCCTCATTCAGATTTTCTTTCTTTGCATTACTGCCGGTAGCAATTTCCGAGTCTTCTTTCTTATCACGGTCGTCTGCTGCCGCTTTCTCATCTTCCGCGCCCTTATCGCGATCCGCATTATTTTTCTGATGATTCACGTTCTTATATTCCACCACCGAAGCCTCGATCGTCTCCGGGAAATTCAGATAATCCTCAAAGTTTTCTCCGGCATCCGCAGGGATCTGAATATGCGCGACCTCCTCCGGTAATTCCGTAAATCCCGTGATCAATTTCAACTTTTTTGTAGAAACTGCAGCAAACGTTGCAGACGGTATGCATAACTGCATCGCCATCATTGCCGCCAATGCTGCAGATACGATCTGCCATTTCTTCTTTTTATACCTCATATCCATTTCCTCCTGTTGTCATTATTTTCTATATAGCGTGACGGTTTTGTTCTCTCCGGTAATATTTTTTATTCATACGTTTCCTCCTCACCTGATTCATTACTTCCCCTTTTTCCCTGAAGAAGCCGGGAGACTGCTTCCCCCAGCTGATGCTCTGTAACGGGCTTCACCCAAAAGTCGTCTACCTGCATCCTGCGGCTTTGGGGTTCAAATTCTGCCTGATCGCTGATCCAAAGGAGCGGGACATCCCTGCTGTAGCCTCGTATGCTCATGCAGAAATTCATTCCACGGGCCCCATCCTCCATTATCACCACAGCGTCATAAGGGCCCTCCCGCTGCATGGCATAGACGCAGAATACGCCATTGTCAAAGCGGTCTACTTTGCCAAGCTTCATCAGTAACGCCGTTTCTTTCTCCTTCTGACTATAGCTGCATAGCGCAATTCGCATTTCCATACCTCCGTTTCCTGATGGGCTCCATCGCCTCATATAGCTCTTGATCACTACAATCTATGGAGAGGAATGCCGGGATACGAAGCTGATACGCGATCAGGGCAAAGTTTTCATCATCGCTCCACCAGACAAGCGGTGTTTCCGGTGCCAGCTGCTTTGCCTGAATGGCAGCCTCCAATCCCCTTGCCCCGGTCATGGCGATGACAACCGCATGATATCGGCTCCGCCGCAGTGCCTGAGATAGCTGCTTCTCATTCCATAGCTCGTCGATGACAAACTGTCCGTCCCCAGCAAAAAGGGAGCGCAGCCTGCTCTCAAACCATTCTGCATTCCTTAATTCCGTACAAAGTGCGATTTTCATGCTGAGCCTCCTTTCCTGAAAAGAAAAACAAGAAAGAATGTGCCTTGGCACATTCTTGCGCCTTGCGCGGTCGCTTGCGACAATCTACATCTTCGCGCGAGTGCGCATCTTTGGCACGTTAGTGCCTTTTTTATGTGACAGGGAATTCTTCGGAATTTCCTGTCACATAAAAAAACCAGACCTTCTCATCGGAAAGTCTGGTAGTATAATTAGAGTAGCATCTTGTCAAGAGAAATGCAACCGACTTTGTTTAAGACGCAGGTTTCCTGTTTAAGACGCAAGTTTTTTCCTGCGGTTTTATGTTATACTAATATTGGATTATTGTGCAAAGGAGATGGCACGATGCAGATTGCGATTGTGGATGACAGAGCAGAGGACAGAGCAGAACTGTCTGTCTGCCTGGAAAATTATATGAAAAAGCATCAGCTGGACTATACGCTGACAGAATTTGAGGACGGAGAGAATTTTCTGAAAGCTGCCGCCCAGGTCAATTTTCAGCTTGTCTTTATGGACATCTATATGGAGAACATGGATGGAATAGAGGCCGCCAGAAGGCTGCGCCAGAAAAACAGGCTCTGTAAGATCGTTTTTCTGACCATTACAGAAGATTATGCCCGGATGGGGTACAGCCTGTCCGCCAGCTATTATCTGCTGAAGCCGCTTTCGCTCCATCAGGCAGATTTTGAAGAAGCGATGGAGCTGTGCCAGCTAAAACCGCCCTATGAAGTGATGACACTTTCGGTTATGGCTGACCGTCAAAAGCTGGAACTTCCCACAGAGAAGATTCTATACATAGATTATCAAAACCGTATGACACGGATTCATACGGCGGAACGCGTGATACCGGTAAGCGGAGGCTTTCAGGAGGTTACTGCCGCATTGCAGAAGGACAAGCGTTTTTTGCCCTGCTACCGGGGCATTTTAATCAACATGGATTACATCAGCCAGGTTGACAGTCAGACCTTCCGTTTGATAAACGGGGAGGAACTTCCGATTGCCCTCCGCAATGGAAAACAGCTGCGGGAAACCTACCGTCAATATGTTTTCTCTGGAATGGGGGGTATCGTATGAGAATGAAGCAAATGCACAGGCGTATTCTGGAGGGCTGTCTGGCCTGTCTCCTCTGCTTCACCGGCAGTATCCCCGCATTTGCCGCTGAAACCGCAACCCCAGCCAATGCCGATGAAAGAAGGGAGATTTTGCCGGATTTAGAAAGCGAGGCTCCGGAGACACTGGAGAGCAAAACCCCGGAAGCATCGGAAGAAGTATCCCTCGTCCTTGTCACAGAAATACAAAAGGAAGACGAACTGCTCTCCCTGCCAGATTTCACCCTGCCCCTTAGAACCACACCGTCTGATGATGACCTGGAGGACATTTATCAGCTGGCCCTTCGGTATCAAACCGTCTGCGCCACTGTAACAGCAGGTGAAGAAATCCGGCAGGAAACATTTTCTGTCGCATGGGATTTTTCGGCCATTGACCAGACCACTCCAGGCGAATATACCGCAGCAGGCCGGATTGAACTGCCGGAGGGGTATGCCTTTGGTGAAACTGTATTGCAGGAGCTTCAGATTTCCGTCCGGGTGAAAGAAATGCCGCCTGCTGTCATCACCTCCATAGAGCAATGGTATCCTTATACGGACGCGTTTGCGGTTCAAGAGGGCAGCGAAACCGAAACGCTGGAAAATTTGTTTGCCTTTTCCCCTTACTATCTGGAATGCTATGCGGAAAATGGAACCAGCTACACCGCTGTGGTGGAATGGGATTTTTCTGGTATTGATCTGAATACTGTGGGACTGTACCATGCAGCAGGAAGGCTGACTGCACCGGAAAATACCATATTTGCGGATCGTGTCGATTTCCCTGAAATTTCAATTCCTGTTTCTGTTCAGGCTCCGGGCAGCCCAGACATCAACTGCTTCCTGGTTCGCAGAGGAAGCCTTTATTTTCCCTGGGTCACACCGCCGGGGAATCTGGACAAGGTCAGTATATGGCTGTCCAAAAACAACGGTTCATGGAACCGTCTGGAAAGTGGCGTTTATGTGGGTCAGGAAATGCTCTCGATTGCTACCCGTCTGCTGGCACCGGGCAGCAGTTACCGCCTTCAGGTGGATTATGACGGCGGACAGACCGGCATCCTGTCCTTTACCTACGCAGATGAAATTGTCCTTGAAGGGTATCATGAAGGCGACCGGGATGGAGGGGATGCAGGCGGGAATCCTCCCGATACCATCATTCAACCGCCTCCTGAAGATACCGACGATCAGGATGACGGTTTCGCAGACAGGCCCTCCACAAAGCCTCCAAAACCGCCTGCAACAAATGGCGGCAGAGTGGATTCCAACGATTCTGAAAAAACACCACCTGTCAGTGAAGAAAATGATCCTGCGGATCATGAACCATCCCACAAGTCTTCCGAGCCATCCTTGGAGGGAAAGGATGATTCCATAGATATAGATAAAGACGATTTCCCATCGGAACAGGCAAACGGTGATACAGAGGAAGATGCGGATTCCAAAAGCCCTGATTTTTCAGAGTTCTTCGATGAAACCACCGACCGGATTTCCGGCACGCGCTTTTTGATGATGCTGCAAACAGGGGAGCAAAGAGCCGTCTTTTCCAAACAGGGAATCACCATCAGCATACCAAAAGACGCCTTGCCGGAGGGCATCCAAAACGAAGATCAGATTGAAGTCATCATCCAAAAGGATACGGACGGCGGTTTTTCTTTTTCGTTTTCCATCAATGGAACTGCGCTCAGCTCCCTGCCGGATGTTTCTGTCATGCTGCCCTGTCCAAATGACCCGGCAGCCGGCACATGGTTCCTCTGTGATGAAAGCGGCGTGGAAATTCCCATGACCGGTTATGACGATGCGGCAAAAGCCGTCTCCTTTCAGATCAGCCATACAGGGGCATACACCATTGTGGGAAAGGAAGATGCCGTTTCCCTGGCACAGGCCGCCGACACAGAGCATAGCCGGTCGCCCATACTCCTTTTGATTCCGGCCTGTCTGCTTCTTCTGTCTGCCGGTGTGTTTTTCCTAAGGAGGAGGCGAAAATAAGATGGTATCTTCTGCGGTAAAAAAATATGCTGCCTTATGTATGGTCTGCCTGTGCTCATCCCTGTTTTTTCTTGGCCTGTATCAGTTCAATAATAAATATAGCCAGAACACAATCCAGGCGGCAAATGGGATTCTGGCGCTTTCTGAGGAAGAACTTCAAAAGTCACCGGTGCGCTTTCTGGTATCCGGCTGGGCATTTTATCCTGACGCGCTTTTGACCCCGGAAGAAATACGGGATGAAAGCCATTATATGCGCTACCTTTCCATCGGAGAGCAGACCAATTTCTCCAGCCCTGCAAACCCTTCTCCCTATGGCTGCGGGACTTATCAGATGACATTCTTTCTGCCGGAACGGAAGGAAACATATGCGCTGGAAATCCCGGAAGTGTTTTCTGCTTACAACCTTTATCTGGATCATGACCTGATCCTGCAAATGGGGGAACCTGCACAGGGGACACCATTGGTTCAAAACCGCATGGTCACTTTTCATGGCGGAAAACCGGTCACACTCACCATAGCGGTCAGCAACTATGACCACTTTTACGGAGGGATTGTCTATCCGCCTGCTTTCGGAACGATGCTGGCGGTCAATACAACCAGAGGAATCCGGTTTGCATTCTGCCTGTTCAGCTGTACAGTTACCTTTGTCTGTGCGCTGCTGTCCTTTTATTTCAGCCGCCGGATGAAACAGAAAAATACATTCCTGTTCGGACTGATCTGCCTTGCCATGTGCGGCCTGTCATCCTATCCTGTGCTTCATATGCTGGCTGCGGTTCCCGTATTCCCCTGGTACACGATTGAACTGTTCTGTATCTATCTGGTTACCTGGCTGATCGTAGTTCTGCAAAACCGGATATGCAGGCCGGGCTTCCTGCCTGCGGCCATCAGTAATGGAGTGGGCGCTGCCTTCCTGGTATATGCGTTTGTGTATGGCATGATGGCTTCCCATCTCTCCCTTGGAGCGATTCGTTTCTTCTCTGCATCGGTCTTTTGTTATAAGGCGGCATCTGCGCTCTATCTGCTTATCATCGCTGTGCTTGCCATTCACAGAGGAGAAAAACGGAGCAGGCCGATCTTCTATGCTGCGGCAGCCGCAACCTGCGCCTTTATATGGGATCGCCTTCTGCCGGTTTATGAGCCGGTTATCGGCGGTTGGTTTTTGGAATGGGGCAGCTTTTTCATAGCAGCAGCCATCGGTTATTCCCTCTGGCGCGATGTGATAGAAGGATATGGAAACAGCCTGATTTTCCAGGAAGAACGCAAGCAGGTCATCCGTCAGCTTTCTATGCAGACCGAATACAGCCGTCAGGTTTCTGAAGCAGCGGCAGAAAACAGAAGGCTGATCCACGACATCAAACACCATCTGCGCACCATAGACCGCATGGCCTCTGAACGTGGGCAGACGGAGATCTGCTCCTTCCTGTTACAGGTTGAGGAACAGGTTGCGGCATCATCGGGTCACTCCCCTGCCCAGTTCTGCAAAAATCCCGTCGTAAATGCGCTGATTGAATACTACTACGGCATGGCGCAGACACAAGGGACAGAATTTCAGGTGCGGCTCGATCTTCCCGATCAGATGCCGCTTACCGATGTGGAACTGTGTACGGTGCTGGGCAATCTTTTGGACAATGCCGTTGAGGCGTGCAGCCGCCAAAAGCAAGGGGTGCGCCGCGTTTTCATTGCAGGCGAAACCAGAGGCAATATGTACTTTTTGAAGATTGAAAACACTTACGACGGTCTGGCCTTGCAAGAGGGAAAAACATTCCTCTCCCGAAAGGGTACATCTGCTGATCATGGAATCGGGCTTTCCTCTGTCCGAAAAATCATTGAAAGCCATGGCGGTGATCTCGATCTTGTTCCCGGTGAGGAATCCTTTCTTGTTGGAATTACAGTGGGTTTATAAACATTGCTCATACAAAAGGACACCATTACTTACATTTGCATAAGCAATGGTGTCCTCTCTATTTTCCAAGTTCTTCTTCCATAATATTCCTAATCGCTTTAATACCCGTAAAAGTCAATTTTATTCCACGATTATACATAGCCAGTACTTCATTCAGATTTTCAACAAGTACCTTATCCAACTTTTTATGTATCGTTACAGGCTGTTCCTGAATCGTATGAACATGGTCAAAATATTTTTCAATAACAGAAAATGTATTCTGTATCAAAAAAGCATTTTCTTTCCCTGCAAATAATCCAATCACTATCGTATTGCATTTACCATATCGTTTCTTTTTCTTTTCAACGATTTCCTTGTATTTCTCAGCTTGTGAGCTAATTGGTATCATCCAATACAATTTTGGATTTTTTCTATCCTGAATTGCATAGTAATGAGGACGATAGTTCCCCTGTTCCTTATTACTCATCAAATATTTATCCTGAACCAAGTCAAAAAATTCATCCTTGATATGATACGAATATCCCTGTTGTATCTCCATAAATAACCTTTCCTATGTGATAAAATTCCCCATCAGCATTCACTGATGGGGAACATTTACAAACTATACTATTTTTATCCCACCTGTATAGCAAGTGGCTTCATTTACGAACTGAATTATTTATACCCCGCACCATCAGCAAGCGGCAAACATTTACTTCTATCCTTAGTATATACAGTTTCTCTGAATTTAGCAACCTGTTTTTTAAGTTTAGAAATATTTTTTACTATATCATGGCTCATCATTTGTCGTAACTCTGTCGTAAAATACAAATTTAAGCCTCTTAAATTGCTTGAAAACGCCCTGTTTTCGGCATTTTATTTCTCCAAACTCTTCATCGTCGGGAATTTTTTTAATTTTTCTTCATTACCCTTCGTGATGCTTCGCTGTGCTATTTCTATTAAATTGTCTTCTCTTCATTACCATTCATGATGAATCATTGTCAAATCATATCTGTTGTCAATTTGATGTCATTTGGTTATTTCTGTTGTCAGATGAAAGGGTTCATAAGCCCTTCTTAAAATACATCCATTGTTGCAGCCAAATGTTCAAATGTTTCCTGTTTTTTTTCTCTGTCGCTTCTGCATAGATATCCACAGTGGTCTGAATATCCTTATGCCCCATGATCGACTGGATTATTTTCAGGTTCGTTTCTCTTTCACAAAGCCTTGTGCAAAATGTGTGTCTCAAGCTGTGCGCTGAAAAATCCGGCAACAGCACCGGCTCCCGATGCTCTTTTTTTGCCTCTATTTCTTATGTTGCGTTATAAGCAGATGAGATTCTCTTGATTGCCCGATTAACTGACTGGGCATTCATTATATTTCCATAACGGTTACAGAAAACAAAGCCTGTCATCCCATCAATCTCTGCATCTGTCCAGCCATTTTCTTTCTGCTCTTCCCAGATCATTTCAAAAGCATCTTTCACTGTATCCAACATGGGAATCGTACGCATTCCGGCTTCTGTTTTCGGCGTTGAAATGTGATTTTCCAATGCCCGGTCTTCTCCTACCGGATAATACGTTAGATTATATATCCAGACCGTCCATCTGATCTTTCATGAGCTGTGCTTCTTTTTCCCGAAGTGTTACAAGGTCTTGTGCATAAACATATTTACGTCTTCCGATAGGATCCGTATAAGTATATACATATCTCTCGTCTGAACGTCTCTGTGATTCACCTTTCCGCAGAACTCTGCCCCGCAGATCTTTTCTTGTCTGTGCCATATTCAGTTTTATTCTACAAATCCGACAGTGAAATTCGGTCGTAAGCGCCATTTTTCTTATCTTCCGGATGTGGCTCCAGTCCGATAATTGTAATATCTTTCTGGTCTGGTCCATAAACCCAGTACATCCTCATTGCGCCACTGGTTTTATTTTCCAGATATGATTGCCTCACTTTCATTCCATAACGTCTGGATAATGGCTCTATTTCATGGGTTTGAAGACTCGGATAACCCGGATCAGCCGACAACAGCTTTAAAGCCTTTCCCCATTTTTTATACAACTGTTCTTCCTTCTTTTTTATATTACCGGAACGATATTTCTCCTGCAGATCTAACCAAAGTTCCTGCATTTCAGGAATTCCCATTCGTATATTAAAATTCATCTCTTATTCCTTTTAAAAATCTGACAGGTCAATAGCCGGGGAAACATCGCCTCTCTTAAAGTTACTTACTGCACGATCCATATCTGCCAGAGTTCTGGCTGAAATGCTCTCTGGCACTGCCAGTTCCCGAGGTTCCAGAATAATGCAGCCATTTCCGTATTCTTTGACATTATAATACTGATAAGCAGCTCCTCTGAGAGTAATTCTTTTTTTGTTATCCAGATGGGCAACATAATCTTTTATTGCTTCCATTATCAACACCTCCTACGCAAGCATTTGTGTGGGAAATCCCACCTCTTGTTATTATAATACGCTTTTCTATATTTTCTGTCAATCTACCTTTACTTACTCCTGATACTTGAAAAATGGTATCGCCCATGCCATCCTCCGCAGTCTTATAAATTACATTGAATGGTTCGATATCTTCCATTGTCTCTATCTTATGGGTCTGAAGATAATTGATGGATTTTGCAAACTCTTGTAAGTTGGAGAGATTCTTCCCTCTCCGTTTCATCTCCGCATAGAAATTTGGGAGCAGTGGTCTGCCCTGCGTTTTCTTATCATAATAATCTTGCAAGCTTTCCAAAAGTGTCGGATTCTGCCTGCGATCCAGTTCGTCCTTCATTTCCTCATACGCTGTCTTCATCCACTGAATGGATTCTTTCAGAGAAATAAACATCTGGTTGAACTGCCGGATAGCTCGGTTCAGTTCCCCAATCACAGTTTTAATTCCCTTTTTCTCCATTGCCCGGACTTCATACCCTTCATGGATCGTCGGAATCAGATCAATTCCCTGCTCTTTGTAAGAGCGGTGATCAATTCTTGCTGCCATGTGACATTCCCGGAATTTTTCGTTCACTTTCTCTGTCCAAGCTCTTCTCCATTCCTTTAAAAGTTGTCTGTAAGTTCCTGTACTTTTTGTTTCTCTGTTTGATTATCTGCCATAGATT
>ERZ773158.2456-NODE-2456-length-13571-cov-3.123705_pt1 | contig 13571 bp, 9 predicted proteins | sample MGYA00511918_ERZ773158 | MGnify/ENA primary metagenome ERZ773158 (study PRJEB29015, sample SAMEA2737876) | human gut metagenome | biome: human gut; feature: human-associated habitat; material: faeces | place: China | collected 2012 ...
CGATTTGCGGCATAGCTGCGCAAGCCTTTTGTATGCAAACGGTGTCAGCTTGAAAGAAATTCAGGAGTGGTTAGGACACAGCGACATTTCGACCACTTCAAACATTTATACGCACTTGAATTTCGCCTCAAAGGTTGCGTCTGCCAATGCGATTTTGGGTGTATATCCCTCCAAATAATCGCAATGTCCCTCCAATGTCCCTCCTGAAAATGAGCTGCAAAACGGCGAATTTTCTGTTGTTGGAGGGGCGTTACATAACCGGAGCAGAGCATAAAGAAAAGCCCGCAAACCCCGATAAATCAAGGGTTTACGAGCTGTTAAGGTCTGGTGCCGGTGGTGGGACTCGAACCCACACACCCTTGCGGATAACAGATTTTGAGTCTGTCTCGTCTGCCAATTCCGACACACCGGCATTTATATTTTTAAGTCGTCTCCCGATGTCCTGTCCGAGAAATCGGAGGGACATCGTGGAGGGACATTAAAAGCAAGTTACATATTCAGTTTTCAAAAAACCTTGTAAAATCAAGGGTTTACGGAACGGTGGTATGAAACGGCGAAGTAGATTTTGAGTCCGGCACGTCTGCCAATTCCATCACACCGGCGGGTATTCACAACGGATGTATTATACACGATTCCGAGCGGAAAATCAAGAGAAAATTCCGTATCGGCCGATAGATTACGCACTCATATCTGCATATTGTCCTGTTTTTGCGACACTCGCCGGGAACAGCACTTTTTTGTTGAAATAAACGGCGGCGTATAATATAATGAAAATGTAAGCCGTTAAAAAGGGGAGTTACCCCCATAAAGTAATAAACATTGAAAAGGAGTTTTTGTTTATGGGACTTATTAAAGCCGGTGTAGGCGCAGTCGGCGGCGTTCTTGCCGATCAGTGGAAGGAATTTTTCTATTGCGAGGCAATGCCGAAGGAGCTTCTTGTTACAAAAGGACAGAAGCGCGTAAGCGGCAGATCGTCAAACACAAAGGGCAGCGACAACATCATCACAAACGGCTCGGGTATAGCCGTTGCGGACGGACAGTGCATGATGATAGTCGAGCAGGGCAAGGTAGTCGAGTTCTGCGCGGAGCCCGGCGAGTTTACATATGATGCCTCCACGGAGCCCTCGATTTTCTCGGGCTCTCTCGGCGACAGCATTAAAAAGACATTCCAGACCATCGGTAAGCGTTTCACCTACGGCGGCGATACCGGAAAGGATCAGCGTGTCTATTATTTCAACACCAAGGAATTGATGGACAACAAGTTCGGCACTCCGAACCCGATTCCGTTCCGTGTCGTCGATTCGAAGATAGGCCTTGATATCGATGTCGCAGTCCGCTGCTCGGGCGTATATTCCTATAAGATAGACGACCCCATGCTCTTCTATACCAATGTCTGCGGCAATGTCGAGCAGGATTATACCCGCGAAGAGATAGACAATCAGCTCAAGACAGAGTTCATCAGCGCGCTTCAGCCCGCTTTTGCTCAGCTCTCCGATCTTGAGCTTCGCCCCAATCAGATAGTAGCTCACAACACCGAGCTTGAAACCGCTATGAACGCCGCCCTCTCCGCAAAGTGGAGCGAGCTGCGCGGACTCAAGGTCGTCACAATAGCCCTCGGCTCGGTCACCCTCCCCGAAGAGGATGCGGAGCTCATCAAGCAGGCTCAGCGTGCAGCTATCATGCGCGATCCCACCATGGCGGCGGCAACCCTTGTCGGCGCTCAGGCGGACGCCATGAAGACCGCGGCCGGCAACCAGGCAGGCGCAATGACCGGCTTTATGGGCATGGGCATGGCGATGAACGCCGGCAACGGAATGAACGCTCAGAACCTGTTCGCCATGGGTCAACAGCAGCAGGCTCAGCAGGCGGCAGCGCAGCAGGCATCTGCTCAGCAGGCGGCTAAACCCGCGGCAGACGGCTGGAAATGCTCCTGCGGCACCGTCAACACCGGCAAGTTCTGCTCCGAGTGCGGCGCACCCAAGCCCACGGATACCGAGGGCTGGGTTTGCTCCTGCGGCACTGTCAACAAGGGCAAATTCTGCTCGAACTGCGGCGCAAAGAAGCCCGCGGGCGCTCCGCTCTATCGCTGCGACAAGTGCGGCTGGGAGCCCGAGGATCCGGCGCACCCGCCGAAGTTCTGCCCTGAGTGCGGCGATATCTTTGACGATAACGACATTAAATAATACAGACACCTCGCCAGATTCATATAGGAGATGATACAGTGGCTGTTTTGCAGGAATACAAGTGCCCCGCATGCGGCGGCGCGCTTGAGTTCGACAGCAAATTGCAAAAAGTTAAGTGCCCCTATTGCGATTCCGAGTTTACCATGGAGGAGCTCAAAAGCATCGACGCCGCGCTTGACAAAGAGTCAACTTCCGACGATGAACAGCAGACTCAAGTTGGGAACGAGTGGACAGAGAACGAGGAGAGCGGGCTGCGCTCCTATGTCTGCCAATCCTGCGGCGGCGAGATAGTCGGCGATGCGACGACCGCCGCTACTGCCTGCCCGTTCTGCGGCAATCCCGTGGTTATGATGGAGCAGTTCTCGGGTATGCTCAAGCCCGATCTTGTTATTCCCTTCAAACTCGACAAGAATGACGCAAAGGCGGCGTTTAAAAAGCATATCAGCGGCAAACGCCTGCTCCCTAAGACATTTAAAGACGAGAATCATATCGACGAGATAAAGGGCATATATGTCCCGTTTTGGCTCTTCGATGCCCATGCCGACGCATCGGTCACATATGACGCCGAGACGGTCAGAACATGGAGCGACAGTGACTATAACTATACTGAGACAAAATATTATAAAGCCTACAGAAGCGGCTATACCGACTTTGCGGCTATCCCGGTTGACGGCTCGCAGAAGATGGCGGACGATCTCATGGAGTCTATCGAGCCGTATGATCTTTCCGAAGCGGTGGATTTCCAGACGGCATATCTCGCCGGATATTTCGCCGATAAATACGATGTGACCGCCGAGCAGAGCATCGGCAGAGTCAACGAGCGCGTCAAGAGCAGCATCGAAGAGCTGTTCAGGGACACCGTCACAGGCTATGATACCGTAAGTCAGGGCGATAGCTCCGTCAGCCTCAGCCACAGCTCCGCAAAATATGCGCTCTACCCCGTGTGGCTGCTTAACACCACCTATCAGGGTAAGCAGTACACTTTCGCGATGAACGGGCAGACGGGCAAATTTGTCGGCGATCTTCCGCTCGACAAAGCCGCATACAGAAGACTCGTCGCCATTATCACGGCGGCGGGCAGTGTGGGCATCTATGGCATCGCGTGGCTCGTCCATTTGCTGGGTATCTTATAAGGAGGGGAGCGGCTTATGAAAAAGAGAATAACGGCGATTGTCTTTGCCTGTGTACTCGTGTTTGTTTCCGCTCTTCCGGCTTTTGCCGTGCCTGCGCCGCCCTATTCGGGGACGGTCGCTGACGAAAGAGCCTATCCTCTGCTCGTCGACGATGCGGATATCCTCAGCGATTATGATGAACAGCGGCTTCTCACGAAGCTCGAGAGCATAAGCACAAAGTGGGATATGGATGTCGCGATAGTCACGATAGAAAATCTCGACAACAGGGATATCGAAGCTTATACCGATGATTTTTATGACTATTACGGCTACGGCCGCGGAGATAATCATGACGGCATCATGTTCCTCATAAGCATGGGCGACCGCAAATGGCATATAACCACAACGGGAAGCGCCATAAACATATTCACCGACGCGGGTCAGAACTATATTATGAGCACCGTTCAGCCGAAGCTCTCCGCCGGAACATATTATGACGCATTTGACAGTTTCATTTCCCTCTGTGACGACTGCATCGATCAGGCGGAAAACGGCGAGCCGTACGATGTGAACAAAATGCCCGACGGCTACGATGCCGACGGAACATCGCAGGACTCTCAGTCGAAAGAAATGCTTCCGCTCTTCTGGATTCCGCTCTCGATTGTTATCGCGCTTGTCGTTGCGCTCTTGGTCGGCATGCACTATAAAAATGAGCTCAAAACAGTCCGCTTCAAGGCGGAGGCGAACAGCTATGTCGTCCCCGGCAGCATGAATATAACCGTGAGCAACGATCATTTTATCCGCTCCCATGTCACGCGCACGGCTATCCCGAAGTCGAACGACAATGATTTCGGAAGCTCCGGCGGCGGTTCGAGCACGCATAGTTCATCCTCAGGCAGCAGCCACGGCGGCAGCAGCGGCTCGTTCTGATTAAAACAAAAGCTATCCCGGCGGGTATTTCCTGTCGGGATATGTCATTTTTTACGCGCTGTGATAACAGATACATATTCTCCCGGAACCTTGCCGTTTCGGGAGATTTTTATTTTTCTCGCCGACTTTCGTCAAATATACCGCCGTTTCTTGACAAGTGTCCGATTGGAGTGTAAAATTTAAGTTAAGCAAGGCTAACTTTTCCGGGAGGATAATATGACGCTAAATGAACTGAAAGTAGGAGAGAGTGCCGTCATAACTGCCGTAGGCGGCGAGGGCGCTCTTAGATGCAGATTGCTCGATATGGGGCTCATCCCGCATACCCGCGTGACGCTCCAGAAGGTCGCGCCGATGGGCGATCCGATAGAAATAAGAGTGCGTGGCTATGAGCTGACGCTCCGCGTTGACGATGCGAAAAAGATAGAAATCAGAACCGAGGAGGACGCAAAATGATATTTGCTCTCGTAGGTAATCAAAATTGCGGAAAGACAACTCTCTTTAACGCACTGACAGGCTCTAATCAGCACGTCGGAAACTTTCCGGGCGTCACAGTCGATCAGAAGATGGGCGCGATAAAAGGCGCAAAGGACAGCTCCGTTGTCGACCTGCCCGGAATATACTCCCTGCGCCCCTATACGCAGGAGGAAATAGTTTCGCGCGACTTTATAATCAACCAAAAGCCCGACGGTATCATAAATATAGTCGATGCCACGAATATAGAGAGAAACCTCTATCTGACTCTGCAATTACTTGAGCTGCGCGTGCCGATGGTGCTCGCGCTCAATATGATGGACGAGGTGCGCTCGAACGGCGGCACAATAGATGTCAAGAAAATGAGCGACGCGCTCGGTATTCCCGTCGTGCCGATAAGCGCGGCAAAGGGCGAGGGCGTGTCCGAGCTTGTTGATCAGGCTTTGCAGGTCGCAAAGAGCAAAACCCTGCCGAAAGTATGGGACTTCTGCTCCGACGGTTCGCCCGTCCACCGCTGCATTCACGCTATCGTGCATCTTATCGAGGACCATTCCTCGCGTCTCGGTCTGCCGTGCCGCTTCTGCGCGACAAAGCTCATTGAGGGCGGCGACGATATGGCGGACAAGCTCGAACTCGACAGCAACGAGCGCGATCTGCTCGACCACTGCATAGTTGAGATGGAGAACGATACTGGGCTTGACAGAAACGCCGCGCTCGCCGAAATGCGCTATGATTTTATAGAAAAAGTTGTCGAAAGCTCGGTCGTCAAATGCCATGAGAGCAAGGAACACCGCCGCAGCATGAAGCTCGACCGAGTCCTGACCGGCAAATATACCGCCATCCCGGTGTTTGTCGGCGTGATGTGTCTCGTGTTTTGGCTGACCTTCAATGTTATCGGCTCCGCGCTCTCCGATTGGCTGAGCCTCGGAATAGATAAACTCACCGGACTCGTCGATTCGGGTCTGACCGCCTATGGAATCAACCCCGTTATACATAGCCTTATCATCGACGGAATCTTCGCGGGCGTCGGCAGCGTCCTCTCGTTCCTGCCGATAATAGTGACATTGTTCTTCTTCCTGTCTATTCTCGAAGATACGGGCTATATGGCACGAATCGCCTTTGTTATGGACAGACCGCTGAGAAAAATCGGTCTCTCCGGGCGTAGCTTCGTTCCCATGCTTATCGGCTTCGGATGCTCCGTCCCCGCGATAATGGCGACCCGCACCGTCTCGTCCGACCGCGACCGCAAGATGACAATAATGCTGACCCCGTATATGAGCTGTTCGGCAAAAATACCGATATATTCGGTCTTTGCGGCGGCATTTTTCCCGGGGAACGGCGCGCTCGTTATGATATGCCTGTATTTCTCGGGCATAGTGCTCAGCGTCCTGCTCGCGCTGATACTCAAAAATACCGCCTTCCGCGGCAACCCCGTGCCGTTCGTTATGGAGCTGCCGAACTACCGAATCCCGTCGCCCAAGAGCGTCGCGCTCCTGCTGTGGGAAAAGGCAAAGGACTTCCTCCAGCGCGCGTTTACAGTCATATTTGTCGCAACAATTATCATATGGTTCCTTCAGAGCTTCGACACGCGCATAAACCCCGTTGAGGACAGCGCAGACAGTATGCTCGCCGCGATAGGCCGCTTTATAGCGCCGATATTCAAGCCTCTCGGCTTTGCGGATTGGCGCGTCGCAACCGCGCTTATCTCCGGCTTCACCGCCAAAGAAGCGGTTGTCTCCACAATGTCCGTCCTGCTCAACACGAGCGTATCGACCCTCGGCGGCGCACTCTCCGCTATGTTCACCCCGCTGACCGCCGCGAGCTTCCTCGCGTTCACTCTGCTCTATACGCCCTGCGTCGCCGCAGTTGCAACTATAAAACGCGAGATGAACTCGACCCTTGCAACGATAGGCATAGTCATTCTCCAGTGCGTTGTCGCGTGGCTTGTCGCGTTCGGCGTTTATCAGATAGGGAGCCTGATAGCATGAAACCCGTTGATTTTGTTATAATAGCCGTTATAGTTCTGCTCGTTGTTCTCGCGATAGTTTCGATCCGCAGGCAGAAAAAGCGCGGCGGATGCTGCGGCTGCTCAGGCTGCAGCGGTTGCTGCTCGCAGTGCGAAAAAAGTAAAGATAAATAACACAGAGAGCCGATATCTTTTGATGTCGGCTCTGTATTTTTCTTACTTTCTCCTTGCGAGTACTCCCGACAGAACACATTCGGCGGCGAGCGTGACTGTTATCAGGCAGCCCGTGACGGAGAAATTATTTATATTATATAACAGCTGCATGGGCGAAATAGCGGCCGCCGCCAGAGAGATGCCGAAAACCCGAAGCAGAGCCTTGCGGCTGTCCTTTGCCGCCGCCAGGATTGCGGCCATCAGCAAAATGCAGGTGAGAAGCGCCGTTATCCCGGGTGGAAAGTTTGCGTAGCCCCAAGGGGTCGGGCTGAAATATGAGTAAGTCGTTCGTATTGTCCTGTCAGGGAAATCCTTGAAAATCAGAACCGCACCGTACGGCAGCGACTCCAAAAACAGAGCGACGACAGGCAGCAGCACGGTTAAAACTTTTCCGAGTTTTTTCATCGAAGCCCCTCCTTTTATTTCGTTAATCTCTTCACATTGCGCACGCAAAGCACAGCAGTATAAATGCCTATGAGCAGGAATATTGCCGCCAGCACGGTGCAGAACAGGCGCAGATCTATTTTATAATTGTCGTATTCCGCGCAGCTTAAGCCGAACGCTGCAAACGCTATGATCGAGAGCCTGAACGGCAGCGGGCGGTGTCCTTTGTCGAACGCGATGAACAGGAGCGCGAGATATGACCCCACGCAGACGATAGCGAAGACAAGCAAAACTACAATAGTCGCTTCGCTGAAATAGAAAAAGTCATCGAACACACCGCTTAATACCGACTCCGACGAAATCGGCAGATGCAGATGGACGAGCCCGTAGGACGCACAGTATATGAACGCGTACAAACTGCAAAGAATATATCCTATAGCGGCGGATACGGTATAAAATTTCTTCAATTTATTGTCGTTGATATCCATAAGAAAACCTCGCTTTCAAGAGCCTGAAGTGAGCTTTAGATATAACTGCCGTTGTGCTTCTCTCTGCACTTTCAGTGTAGCATACAAAGCTATATATGACAACAAAATTCTCAAAAAAAGCAAAATTAACAGCTTATTCACACAAAAGAAAAAGAGCCGGGCTTTTTCGGGCATCGGCTCTTAAATGTTAAAAATAAAAATCAGCTTTCAAAATCAACGCTCTCACGCTCGAGGCGAACCGCCTTGACGAAAGCGCGCACCTTGAGGTGCTCCGGGTGGCTGTCATATGCGTGCAGCGCGTCCCAACTCTCGAACTTTGAGAAGAGCGCCGCGTCATATTTGCCGCCGTTTTCGTTTATCCCGACTTTCGCTTCGATAAGCCCCGGGACAACACCGACGAGCGCTTCAAGTAACTCTTTGATGTGCTCCGCGTTCTCTCTCTTGCTGTGTCCCTCTGCTTCGTCTTTAAGCGCCCAGAATACTATATGAGTCACCATTTTCATTTCCTCCTGTTTTTGAGAATCTGATAGATTTTGCCCGCGCCGAGCATCACTTCCGCCGTCGCCGCTCCGGCGAGAAGCGCACGCGATGCTATTGTAGCGTTGACGCTCTGACGGTCGGTTATGCAGCTTTCAATCGGTCCCAGGCAGGTGCATTTGAGCCCGAAATCCTTGAACGAATGGACGCTTGTCTCGAAGCTTCCGTCCTCGTGAACGGTTATCAGCCTGACGGACGGTCTGCCGCCGTCTGTGTATGCGCGGAATCCCGAGGTCTTGCACTGCGCGAGCAGTATTCCGTCAACTTCGCCCGCGAGATTGTTCATGTGGTCGTGGCCGAAGAACGCGCCCTTTATGTCGCCCATCTTCTTCCAGCTCTCAAACTGTCCGCTGTTGACATCCGCCGGGCACGGACCCTCTGCGAGATATCCGTTGTCCTCGTCTTTGAGAACATACCAGTTCTTGTTGAGATGCCCGTAGCCGCGCACGGCTTTCCACATCTCCCAGGGCTTCGCCTTTCTGAGAAGCTCATATTCTTCAACGACCGGGATGTGCTCAAACAGCAGAGCGGGCAGGGGAGCACCCTTGTTTTCTTTTCGCAGCTTCGCCGCGTTTCGCTCGTACCAGTCTATCTGATCCTTGTGAACGACATCGTAGTATGAAATCTCTTTGTCGTAGAAAATATTGTTCGAGTCCATGAACCAGAGATTGAACTCCGGCTTGCCGCTCTTGCCTAAAATGGGTATGTAATAGTTTGAATATCCCGTGATATCCTCGTCGCATCGGCGGGTCACGCAGTATTCGGTGTTCACGAAAATCTCCGTCTGCTCCTCTTCGAGCCCGGAGTCGTGGTCGTGGTTGCCCATTATTGTCGCGAACGGAATCTTGCGCTCAACAACGGGTGCAATTAGCCGCTCGAACTGCCTCTTGAACGACTCCATGCCGATGTCGTCGCGAGACGCCGCGCATATGTCGCCCATATAAACAGCGAGATCGGGCTTGAGCGCGTCGAGCGCGGTCTCGTGGAATTTCAGCGTGTCCGCGCGCTTCGCTCTGCCTTTTTCCGAGCTGACATCGTCGTTCTCGTGCGGGTCGCCGAAGAGCAGGATTTTGAACTCTCCGTCCTCGTTGAATCTGAATTGCTTGTCGTACATCTCAGTTCTCCTTATCTGAAAACGGCTTCTCTTATCGCCTCGCTCACCGTGGGGTGGGGGAACGCCGTATTTTTAATTTCTTCAACAGTCATTTTTTTCGCGAGCATCGCCGCCGCGCCGTATATCAGCTCCGACGCATTGCCGCCCGCAATGTGAACCCCGAGCAGTCTGCCGCTTGTATTTTCTGATATTATCTTGCAGAATCCGTCCTGCCCGCCCTCGGCGAAAAATCTTCCGCTCAAGCGCAGCGGCGCTTCGCCGCAAACGGCGTCAATGCCTTTTGCGAGCGCACTTTCGAGCGTCTCGCCGATCGATGCCGCCTCGGAAAAAGTGAACACGACCTGCGGAATCGCGAGATAGTCTATCTCGTCAGTCTTGCCGAGAATATTGTTTATCGCCGCTGCCGATTCTCGGTATGCTGCATGAGCCGACATGGCTTTTTGATTCGCGTCTCCGGCGGCGTAAACGCCGGGAACAGCAGTTTGCATGTGGCTGTCTGTATTGAGATTTTCAAACCCGATGTTTTCGATTCCGAGCCCGTCATAACACGCCGTTCTGCCGGATGCGTTTATTGTAATATCCACTTCGGCCGTCTTTTCTTTTCCGCGCGTATCGGTATATTTGATACTTCTACCGTCCGCCGAAACGGCCCTGCACGAAGTGAGAATATTTATCCCGCTCTTTTTGAGACTGCGCCGCAAAAATGCGCTTATGTCTTTGTCCATAGTCGGGGCGATTTTCTCCGCCTGCTCGATTACAGACACTCTGCATCCGAGCGCGTTCAGATATTCCGCCGCTTCAAGCCCAGATGCCCCGCCGCCTATAATCGCGGCGTTTCTCGGTATTGCGTCAAGATTATATACATCGCTCACATCCGTGATATCCGCGCCGGGAATTTCAAGCTCCCTTGGTCGTGAACCAGTGCAGATGAGCAGACTTTTTGAATATATATCATCTTCACCTGCGGCGGTTATGAACAGCCCGTCCGCCTTGCCTTTTATATAAGCTTCTGCATTTATGACTTTCACTCCCGCGTGTTCGAGCGAATCGGCGATGCCGCATTTCAGCTGACATATAACATCATTTTTATGCGCGAGCGCAGCGCCGAGATTGAAATCCGTTTCTTTGCAGGTAACTCCGAATTTTTCGGAATCGAGTGTTTGCCTGAAAATCTTCGCGCTGTGGAGCATGGCTTTCGACGGTATGCAGCCTCGGTTCAGGCACACTCCGCCGAACTCGTTTTTTTCTATGAGCGCCGTTTTCAGTCCGTTCTTTGCGGCTGTTATCGCCGCGCTGTATCCGGCGGGTCCGCCGCCGATAACGGCAAGGTCAAAGATATCCATAGGCGCTCCTTTCGCTTTTTTTCAATTATATCCGAAATTTGCCCTGTGGTCAATCGAACGCTCTGTTTTTTGTTGACTTTGAAGGCTGTAAGCATTAAAATTATCGTTGTATAAAATCTTTTGCTGTGAGGTATTCGATGAAAACACCGGCTTATCACAAATCTCTTGAAACGCTCCATGTAAACTGCCTTGAGCCGCGCGCTTATTTCATTCCCTTTGCGGATGAAAAGACCGCCGCTTCGCGCGAGCGCAGTGAGTCCGATTATTTTGTTCCGCTCTGCGGCGAGTGGGATTTCCGCTTCTTCAAAAGCTTTGAAGATGTCTTGCGCGAGCCGCCCGAATATGTCGACGAGAGCGGATTTGATAAAATATCCGTACCGCGCAGCTGGCAGACCTATACCGATCGCGGCTACGATGTCCCGCTTTACAGCAACCTCGAATATCCTTTCCCGACCGACCCGCCGTTTGTCCCGGACGAGAACCCCTGCGGGCTCTATGTCAGAAAATTTACGCTCGATGAAAAGCTCTCTTCACGCGATTTATTTTTGAACTTCGAGGGCGTGGATTCCTGCTTCTATGTCTGGCTCAACGGAAAGTTCGTCGGCTTCAGCGAGGTCTCGCACTGCACGAGCGAATTTGATGTTACGGACTTTACAGTCAGCGGCGAGAACACCCTCTGCGTGCTGGTTGTCAAGTGGTGCCCCGGCACTTATCTTGAGGATCAGGATTGCTTCAGATTCTCGGGAATTTTCCGCGAGGTCTATCTGCTCGCGCGCGGAAAAGAGAGACTTGATGATATCTTTGTCAAAAGCTATGTTTCCGATGATTTCAATTCAGCCGAACTTCGCGTTGAAGCGAAACTCAGCATACCTTGCGAGGTAAAATATAAACTCGTCGCGCCGAACGGAGTTGCTGTGTCCGAAGGCGTCGGCGGCGAAAAGTTCAACATAAGCGTCAATTCTCCAGTTCTTTGGAACGATGAACAGCCTGAACTGTATGAGCTCTGGCTGACCGTCGGTGACGAAATCGTTCTGCTCGATACTGCGGTGCGCCGCTTCGAGATAAAGGACGGAATCTGCCTTCTGAACGGAAAAGCGGTCAAGGCTCGCGGCATCAACCGCCACGACTCAAACCCTGTCACGGGTCACGCCGTCACGCTCGACGATATGATTGAGGATATTATGCTCATAAAGCGTGCCAACTGCAATATGATCCGCACGTCGCACTATCCCAATGATCCGCGCTTCCTCGCGCTGTGCGATAAATACGGCATAATGCTGACCGACGAAGCCGATATCGAGACCCACGGCATGGGCTACGACTGGGAGGGCGAATGGGACTGGACGCGCTGGTCGCATCTCTCGTCCGCTCCCGAGTGGCGCGAGGCTTATGTCGACAGGGCAAAGAGACTCTTTGAGCGCGACAAGAACCACGGCTGTGTCGTGCTCTGGTCGCTCGGCAACGAGTCGGGAGCGGGTGTCAACCACCGTGCGATGGCGCAGTATATCCGCTCGCGCGACGACCGCGCACTTGTCCACTATGAGAACTCCCACCTCGAGTTCAAGGCTGTCCCCGAGGGCGAGAATTTTGCCGATATCTCGGATGTCGAGAGCCGTATGTACGCCGGCACGGAATATATAGAGAACTATCTCAATAATAAAGAATATAAGAAGCCTTTCTATATGTGCGAATATGTCTGCTCGATGAGCACTGGCGATGTCTATCCGTTCTGGGATCTTGTCGAGAAGTATGACAACAATTTCGGCGGCTGCATCTGGGAGTGGTGCGACCACTCGGTCAATGTCCCGGACAAAAACGGCAATGCCCGCTATTTTTACGGCGGCGATTTCGGCGATTTCCCGAATAGCTCCATTTGCTGCATCGACGGACTCGTCTATCCCGACCGCACTCCGCGCCCCGGCTATTTTGATATGAAGCGCGTCTATCAGCAGTATTCGGCTGTATATAACGGCGACGGCAGAGTGACTGTCACGAGCCGCAGACGCTTTACCACTCTCGACGATACGGCGATCCACTGGATTCTTTCAGAGAGTGGCAAGACTGTTTCGGAGGGCACTACCGCCGCGCTTTCAACACCCGCGCAGGGGAGTACGACTGTAAGGCTTTTCGACCCCGCGGATTTTGACTTGCTCCCGTCCTGCCTGCTGACTCTGAGCTTTGTCTCGACGAAAGATACCCCTTGGGCGGAAAAGGGCTTTGAAACGGGCTTCGAGCAGTTTGTACTCAAGGACTATACGCCCTATGTGCCAAAAGACGGCAGAGTCGAGCTCAGCGAAAATGACCGCTTCGCGGTTATCAAGGCGGGAAATATCGCCTATACTTTTGATAAACCCTACGGGCGCATATCTTCTATAATTTGCGGCGGTAAAGAGCTGCTGAGCGCACCCGTTGAGCCGCAGATTTGGCGCGCGCCCTGCTATAACAGAGGCTCGTCGGAAATGTGGAGACTCAAGAATTTCAGATATGCCGCGCAGAAAACATATTCCTGCCTTGTCTGCGAAACTGACGGCGGCGTGTGTATAAAGACGAAGATAGCAATCGGTGGCCCGTCCTGCCCGCCCGTTATCCACGCCGATGTTGATTACAAATTCACGCCCGACGGCTGCGTGACGCTCTGCTTTGACGGCGACGTTATCGAGAAATGCCCGATACTGCCGAAAGTCGGCTACAGGCTCTTTATGCCTGCGGAAAATGAAAGTGTCAGCTATTTCGGCTTCGGCCCGAGAGAAGCTTATGTCGACAGATACAAGTCTCAGCGTCTCGGACTCTGGAACACAACGGCGACGGATAATTTTGAGCATTATATCCG
>ERZ773158.2462-NODE-2462-length-13542-cov-17.666642_pt1 | contig 13542 bp, 8 predicted proteins | sample MGYA00511918_ERZ773158 | MGnify/ENA primary metagenome ERZ773158 (study PRJEB29015, sample SAMEA2737876) | human gut metagenome | biome: human gut; feature: human-associated habitat; material: faeces | place: China | collected 2012 ...
GAGCGGTGCTTAAGCCGCAAGGCGGGAATTGTGCGGTGTTGCCTTATATAAAAGGGCGAAACACAGATTGAAATAAAAGAATGGATCACTGGTGCGCGGGGTGGCGTTTCAGGAAAGCGCGGTATTCCCGGTACCAGCACTGGGGGCAAAGGCTCTGATACTCTACAGCGTCCACTGTGTCAATCGCAACCTGAGCACCCTCAAACACAAACTCGCCGTTCACCTTGCGGCCGTTGCAGGTGGCTTTGCGGCCGCAGGCGCAGATGGTTTTCATCTCCTCGATGGTATGGGCCAGCTCCAGAAGGCGGGTGGAACCGGGGAAACCGCGGTTCATAAAGTCCGCCCGCAGCCCATAGCAGATGACCGGAATGTTCAGGTCCACCGTGACCAAAAACAGCTGCTCGGCCTGCGCCGGGGTAAAGAACTGGCTTTCGTCACACAGCACACAGGCAGGGGCGCTGCCATGAGCGGCGGTATCGGCCCGGACGATATCCAGGATGTCCATGTCTGGGCTGACCAGCACATCCACCTTGTGGCTGACCCCCAGGCGGGAAACAATATGATCGCCACCTTTGGTGTCCACGCTGGCTTTCAGAATCAGCACCCGCATGCCGCGTTCGTTATAATTGAAAGCAACCTGCAAAAGCGCCGTGGTTTTGCCGCTGTTCATTGCGCCGTAACGGTAATATAGCTTTGCCATGTTTGGCTCCTTATTAAAATAAAGTGAAAAACAGCATGAAAATCGGGGTGTACCACAGGATCCTGCACCCATGCCGGGGCAGGCGCTGGGGTACACCCCGCCGGAAACAGTCATGCGCTGTGTGTTTGGCTTTTATTCATCATGGTTGCGCAGCCGGTAGCCAAGGCTCATCAGGCTATCGCCTAAATGGACGTTTTCCACTGTGACCTGCGGATAAACGACCGAAAGATCATAGTGGCTGAAGTTCCAGAAGCCCTGAATACCCAGCCGAACCAGCTCGTCCGAAAGGTCCATGGCGCTCTGGCGCGGCACGCACAGCACGGCGACCACCGGCTTGTGCGCCGCACAGAAGCTTTCCAGCTCGGACAGTGGGCGGATGGTTACGCCGCTGATCTCCTTGCCCTCCAGGGCGGGGTTGATATCAAACGCGGCAATCAGCTTGTAGCCGTTAGTATCGCGGCTGATAAAGCTGGAGACCGCCGTGCCCAGGCGGCCGGCGCCGATCAGCACGGTAGGCAGCAGCTCGCCGTTGCCAAACAGCAGTTTGCCAATCTCGGTAAGCAGCACATCCACCTTGTAGCCGATGCCCTGCTGGCCAAAACCGCCAAAACAGTTGAAATCCTGCCGCACCTGGCTGGCGGTGGTGCCCATCATGCGGGCCAGCTCGCTGGAAGAAATTTTATCACGCCCATCTGCCTGCAGGTTGCTCAAGTAGCGGTAATATTTGGGCAGCCGCTTGATCACGGGCAACGATGCTTTGTTTTGCATTGTTGATGACATAAAGACTAATCTCCCGTTCTCCGGGCAGGGGTAAAGGGAACACCCTGCCTCTTGTGTAATTCCGATGTAAATTCTAGTAAAAGTATAATCAATCTTGTGCCGATTGTCAATTTTTTATCTAAGTTTTTCCGCGCTTTTTTTGCCCAGTCGCGCCCCTCTGTGCATAAAAAAGCGTACCAGCGGGGCATACTGTCAGGGTATAGCCGGGTTTTGCACTGCCCGGCGCACCGATTTTGTCGGAAGGAAAGGACCCCCGCCATGCCAAACCGTACCCCAAAACAACAGCCCGCCCCCCATGCTGCCAAGGACGCCAAGGATGTGGAGCGCATGCGGCTGGAACATGACCTGATCACGGACAGCGGCATTGTGCCCGCCACCAAGGGCCGCCATGCCATTTATTGCCTGACGGTGATCGGCACCATTGAGGGCCACAGCCTGGCCCCCGATAACCAGAAAAGCACCAAGTATGAGCATGTGATCCCCCAGCTGGTGGATATTGAGGAGGACCCCGCCATTGAGGGGCTGCTGGTCATCCTGAATACCGTGGGCGGCGATGTGGAAGCCGGGCTCGCTTTGGCGGAGCTGATCTCCGGCGTCAGCAAGCCCAGCGCAACGCTGGTGCTGGGCGGCGGGCATTCCATCGGCATCCCGCTGGCGGTTTCGGCCCGCAAAAGCTTTATTGTGCCCACCGCCACCATGACGGTGCATCCGGTGCGCCACTCCGGCATGGTGCTGGGGGTGCCCCAGACCCTGCGCTATTTTGAGCAGATGCAGGAGCGCATCGTCAGCTTTGTGGCGGGGCATTCCGGCATCAGCGCCAGGCGCTTTACCCAGCTGATGCACAATACCGGGGAGCTGGTGATGGATATGGGTACCGTGCTGGGCGGGGAACAGGCTGTGGAAGAGGGGCTGATCGACGCCATCGGCAACCTGGGCGATGCGCTGCGCTACCTGTATGCCGAAATCGACGCCGGGAAAACCGGATATTGAGGGGGCGCTGCCCGCCAGTGGGCGGAAAGGCTTTGATGAAAATAGAAAGAGAAAGGGGTTTTACAAGCGGGCGTTTTCATGCTACAATATACCTTATGCTATAAGGGGCAGTATGCCCCTGCCCAAAACAGCACGGCACAGCCGCCGTGGCGGATGGCAGATAAAATCACTGCGCGGAAAGTCTCTTTATGCGGGGCCGCCGGATGCTGTTTAATGGCCGCCCGCTGCCAGATAAAAGGCAAAAGAACTTTCGTTCAAAACGGGGGCAGGGCCCGCCGCGCCAAAGCAAATCAACAATGGCTGCCCGCTGAACAGGGTAGCCTGAACATACGCATATTATAGTAAAGAGGTAGGGAGAGCATGGCACGTTCAAGTTCCGCCAAAAACGGAAAAAGCAGTAAAAACACATACCGCGCCTCCGGCAGCAAAAGCAGTAAAAGCAGCAGCTCCGGGGCCAGACACAACAGTTCGGCCTCCGGCAGCAAAAAGCGGATGTCCAGGCTGGAACAGCGCCGCGCCCAGCAGCAAAACCTGATCCGCAGCGTGGTGCTGGCCGGGTTTGGCATTCTGGCCATTGCGCTGGTGCTGGTGCCGGGGCAGAGCTTCTGGAATGTTCTGCGCAGCTGGCTGTTTGGCACCTTTGGTGTGGTTACATATTTTGTCGGCCCGTTTTTGCTGTATCTGGCCTATCTGCTGGCATCCGGTTACCATGTGGGCACTTTCATTGGCAAGGTGCTGCTGCTGGCGGTGCTGCTGGCCGGTACGGCGGTCATCTTCTCGGACTTTAAGGTAGGGGATACCCCCTGGCAGACCGTCAAGATGCTGTTTGCCTGGGGGCAGCGCAAGTTCTGGACCGGCGGTGTGCTGGGCGTGCCCATCGGTGCATCGCTGCTGGCCGTCTGTGGCCGTCCCGGTGCCAATATCGTCATGATTATTGTCATCCTGATGGGGCTGATGGTGTTTTTTGCCGTTACCCCGGTGGATGTGGTGCAGTTCATCAGCTATTATATTCAGGAGTTCAAAGCCCGCCGCGCCGCCCGTGCGGAGGAAGAAACCGCTTATGATACCCAGTTGTTTGGCCATGAAGCGGAGGAAGAATCCCTTGAAAACCTGACCGGCAGCCTGCCGCCCATGGCCGGCGAGTCTCCGGCCACGCCGCAGTCTGGCACCCGCCGCCCCTTTGATGTGGCCCCCTATCTGGAACAGGAGGAAGCCGCCCGCCGCAATGCGGCCCAGGCAAATCCTGCCGACCAGGCAGCCGCCGCGGCGCAGGTCGGACAGCCGGCGACCCAGCCCCAGCAGACGTATACGCAGCCCGGCACCGCAACATACCCCGATATGCAGCGTGCCCAGGCTGCGCCCCAAGGCGTGCAGCACACCCAAAGCTTTGCCCCGCCCGCCCAGCGTTCGGACTTTGATGTGGACCTGGGGCCGGATGCTTCCCAGCGCGCTTTGCAGAACGCCGTGCAGCATGACCCGCTGCAGAAAATTGATATCGGCCCCGGCGGCACCTTTGGCCTTGACCCGCTGGAGCAGTTGAATCATCGCAAGTACCCCGCGCCCCAGCCGGAACCCCAGCCGCAGGAAGAAAGCTTTGAGCTGCACCTGGAACCGGAGGCCCAGCAGGCTGAGGAAGCCCCGGTGGAGGAAGAAAGCCTGAATGACCTGATCCAGCGCGCCGTGACCGGGCGGGATACCCCCGTGGCCGGTGCCGATGTGGGCCTGCCCGATGAGGATGAAGCGGAAAGTTTTGAAACCCCGCTGACCCCGGAACCGGATGATAACGCACCTGCCGCCTCGGCGGAAGATTTTTCCACCCCGCTGGAGCCGGTAGAGGAATTGCCGGAACCGGATGACGTTGGCAGCAGCGAAAGCGCGGATAATTTTGAAACACCGCTGGTGCCGGAACCCACCCAGCCAGCGCCTGCCCCTGTTACAGCCATCCCCACATTGGGCGGCAGCTTTGACCAGGGCGGTTTCGATGCAGCCAAGGCTGCCTGGAACGCCGGAATTCCGGTATCGGATCTGCTCACCGGGCGGGTCAGCGTGCAGGCCCCGGCACCGCAGCCCACGGCCCAGCCTGCCGCCGCTGCGCCTAAAGTGTACAGCGTAACGGATGAACGCCGCCCCGGCAGCCCCAACCGGCTGCGGGTATCTTCCAGCATGGGCAATTCGGCTTCGGCTCCCATTTCCAGCCCGCCCAGCGTGGCCAAAGCAATGGCGAAAGCCCCTGCCGCCCCGGCAGCCACCGCACCCGCCGGTGCAGCCCGCGAAGCGGACGAGGATGCCAGCAGCGAAGCTACGGCAGCCTTTGCCGCCCAGGCCAAAGAGGAGTTCCCGCCGTATACTTACCCATCTTTGAACCTTTTCAATGCGGCCAAGCCGGAAGATGAACGCGGCGCGGCCGCCGAGATGAAGAAAAACGCCGATATCCTGGTGAACACGCTGGACAGCTTTGGTGTTAAGACCCATATCCTGGATATCTGCCGCGGCCCTTCCGTGACCCGGTATGAGCTGCAGCCCCAGGCGGGCATCAAGGTCAGCCGTATCACCAGCCTGTCGGATGATATCGCCCTGAACCTTGCCACCGCCGGTGTGCGTATCGAAGCCCCCATTCCCGGCAAACCCGCCGTCGGTATCGAGGTGCCCAACAAGATCCGGTCTACCGTCAGCATCCGCGGGGTGTTTGAATCCCAGAACTACATCAACATGCGCAGCCCACTGACCATGGCACTGGGCAAAGATATTGCCGGTACAGCCCAGGTGGCGGACCTGTGTAAAATGCCCCACCTGCTGATCGCCGGCTCCACCGGCAGCGGTAAATCCGTCTGCGTCAACTCGATCATCATCAGCTTTTTGTTCCGCTCCGGTCCGGAAGATGTCAAACTGATTCTGATCGACCCCAAGGTGGTGGAACTGGCTGAGTACAACGGCATTCCCCACCTGTTAATGCCCGTTGTGACCGAGCCGCGCAAGGCCGCCGGTGCCCTGGGGGCCAGTGTGGCCGAGATGGAGCGCCGCTATAAGCTGTTTGCCGAAAACAATGTGCGCGATATCAAGAGCTATAACAAGCTGGCCAAGCAGCACCCCGATGTGCTGGAACACCTGCCTTATATCGCCATTATCATTGACGAGTTGGCCGACCTGATGATGGTTGCCGGCAAAGAGGTGGAAGATTATATCTGCCGCATTGCCCAGAAAGCCCGTGCGGCCGGTATCCACCTGATTGTGGCAACCCAGCGCCCCAGCGTGGACGTTATCACCGGCCTGATCAAAGCCAACATCCCCAGCCGTATTGCATTTGCAGTTTCCAGCCAGATCGACTCCCGCACCATTCTGGACAGCGGCGGCGCCGAAAAGCTGCTGGGCAACGGCGATATGCTGTTCCTGCCGGTCGGTGCTTCCAAGCCCGTGCGTGTGCAGGGTACCTTTGTGACGGATGAAGAGATCAGCGCTGTGCTGAACTTTATCAAATCCACTTCCAGCGCCCAGTATGATGAAGAGATGATTGCCGAGATGGAGCGCCGTGCCGTGGCCGAAAAGGGCGGCAAGGGCAGCAGCTCCGATTCGGACGATGACAGCGGCAGCCGCGACCCCATGTTTGAACAGGCGGTGGAATGTGTCATCGAAGCCGGGCAGGCATCCACCAGCCTTTTGCAGCGCCGCTGCAAGCTGGGCTATGCCCGTGCGGCCCGCATCATGGACCAGATGGAACAGGAAAAGATTATCGGCCCCTATGAGGGCGCCAAGCCCCGTGCCGTTTTGCTGACCCGCGCCCAGTGGCAGGAACGCCAGCTGGGCCAGGGTGAGTAAATACCGGCGGCGCAGGTATTGCCGCCATTCCTGCCGCCGCCCCCAGGTGTGGACCATTGTGGCCGCTGTTCTCATCGCCGTTGCTTTGTATGTGGTCGAAAATTACGGCGGCAACGGTTTTGTGCCCAGCTGGGACCAGATTTACCAATGGGTTGGCCTGGAACCCAGCCAGAGCGAAACCACAGCCCCGCTGCCGGAGGGGGAAACCGAAGTGGTGTTCCTGGATGTGGGGCAGGGGGATGCCGTGCTGATTTTGCAGAACGGTGCGGCCTGCCTGATTGATGCAGGCCCCAAGGATGCCCGGCAGAACCTTGTGCAGGACCTGCGCAGCTATGGCGTAAGCCAGTTGGACCTGTTGGTGATGACCCACCCCCATGCCGACCATGTGGGCGGCATGCAGGCCGTTTTGCAGAACTTTGATGTGCAGACCCTGCTGACCCCCGACCTGAGCGAAACTGACGTGACCGGCCAGACCCAGCGCACCCTGCAAACCGCCCAGGAATGCGGCGTACCGGTGGAAACTGCCTATGCCGGCCAGCAGTACACCATCGGCACCGGCACATTGACCGTGCTGCTGCCCGGTGTGGATGCCGATACGGCGGGCAGTGACGATGCAATAAATGATATGTCGCTCTGCCTGCGGTTTGAAGCCGGGAACTTTACCTTTTTGGATACCGGCGATGCCGAGCGCAACGAGGAAGCCGCCCTGGCGGAGCAATATCCGTTCCGCTTGCGGTCCACCGTGTTCAAGGCCGGGCACCATGGGTCGTCCACATCCAACACCCAAACACTGCTGTGGCAGGTGCAGCCCCAGCTTGTGGTTGCCAGCTGCGGCCTGAACAATGATTACGGCCACCCCCACCGCGAGGTCATCCAGGAAATGCAGGATGATGGCATTGATTTTTACCGCACCGACCTGTACGGCACGGTGACCGTGACCGCCCAGGCGGACGGCAGCTTTACTGTGCAGACGGCAAAACAGCCGGACGAAGAGCTGGCTCCCGCCGCGTAACCCCCGGCAGCCTGACTCTGTGTGCCTGACCCCAGTAAGTCGGCAGGAAAGTGTTCCCGCACGCCCCAAAAGTTTTAATTGGGTAGAAATAGAGGAAAGTAATAAAAATACAGGAGGATGAATCCTATGCAGATCTCCCAGATGTTCAAGCGCAAGCCTTGCGTGTTTTCCATCGAGTGCTTCCCCCCGAAGCAGACCGCCAACTTTGATAAAATGAAGGACAACCTGCGCACCATGCGCACCCTTAACCCGGATTTTATCAGCGTTACTTACGGTGCAGGCGGCTCCACGGGCGGCGTTTCCACTGTGGAAGTGGCCGAATTCCTGAAAAACGACCTGAACGTAGAGCCGCTGGCCCACATGATCTGCATGGGCAGCGATAAGGCAAAGGCCGCCCAGCTGCTGGACCAGCTGAATGCCGCCGGTGTGCGCAACGTGCTGACCCTGCGCGGCGACCGCACCCCCACCCGCCCCGAAAGCCCGGACTTTGCCCACGCAAGCGACCTGGCCCAGTTTGTGTGGCAGACCCAGCCGGAATTTGATATCCACGCTGCCTGCTACCCCGAAGGCCACCCCGAAGCCGCTACCCTGGCCCAGGATGTTGCCAACCTGCGCTTTAAGCAGGAGGCCGGTGCCACCCACCTGCTGACCCAGCTGTTCTTTGATAATATGCACTTTTATCGCTTTTTGAACCTGGCCCGCCGCGCAGGCATCACTTTGCCGGTGTCTGCCGGTGTTATGCCCATCGTTAAGCGCAGCCAGATCGAGCGCACGGTGGCACTTTCCAGCGCCAGCCTGCCTTCGGAGTTTACCCGCATGATCTCCCGCTACCAGGATGACCCCGAAAGCCTGTATGCTGCCGGTATTGACTATGCCGTGCAGCAGCTGCGAGATCTGATCGAGGGCGGCGCGGACGGTGTGCACCTGTATGCCATGAATGACGCCAAGGTTGCCGCCGCTGTGTATGAGGGCATCAAGGACCTGCTGTAATCGGCCTGTTGGCCCCATAGAGGGGGAGTGAAACGCTGTGCAATTAGCCTACCCGCAAAACGATACCCGCGCCGAAACCCTTCGCTACCTTGGGGCAGGGGGCTGGCAGCCGGATGCTGCATCCCAGGTGCTGCTGCAAAAAGCCGAGGACGCCCTGCGCGCCGCCGCCACCCCGCGCGGCGTGTGGAAACAGCTGCCGCTGACCGCCCTGCCGCTGCAGAACGCCGGGAATGATATTGCCCGCCACCTGCGCGGCTGCGATGCCATGGTGCTGATGGCCGTTACCCTTGGCAGCGGGGCTGATACCCTGATGCGCCGCCTGGAGCTGACGGATATTGCCCTGGCCGCTGTGGTGGATGCGATGGCTTCCGCTGTGATGGAAGAGCTGTGCAACGCGCTGGAAGCCGAGATCCGCACCAGCGTGCAGGCGCAGGGGCACTACCTGACGGGGCGTTTTTCCCCCGGCTATGGGGACTGCCCGCTGACTTTGCAGCAGCCGTTTGCCATTGCGCTGGATACCGTGCGCGGCCTTGGCATGGCGGTCACGCCGGAAAATCTGCTGACCCCGCGCAAAAGCGTAACAGCCATCCTTGGCGTGGCGGACCACCCGGTAACGGGGGCCCGCGCCGGGTGCGGACACTGCCTGCTGCGCGAAAAGTGCGAATACAGAAAGAGGGGAACCACCTGTGAAAATTGAGGAAGTATTTGCCCGCCGCCGCTTTATTATGCTGGATGGCGCCATGGGCACCCAGCTGCAGCTGCGCGGCCTGACCACAGAACAAAAGCCGGAACTGGCCGCCTTTATCATGCCGGATGTGCTCACTGCCGTCCACCGGGACTATGCCCGCGCCGGGGCGGATATCCTGCTGGCAAACACCTTTGGCGCCAACCCTCGTAAATTGAAGGGAGCCGGCTATACTGTGCAGCAGGTGATTGAAGCGTCCATCGCATGTGCCCGGATCGCCGCGCAGGAAACTGGTGCTCTGGTGGCACTGGATATCGGCCCCATCGGCGAGCTGCTGGCCCCGGCCGGTACCCTGCCGTTTGAGGATGCCTGCGCCCAGTTTGCTGAGATGGTGCGCGCCGGTGCCGCAGCCGGGGCAGACCTCGTCTTTCTGGAAACAATGACCGACCTGTATGAGCTGAAAGCTGCCATCCTGGCCGCAAAGGAAAACTGTGACCTGCCGGTGTTTACCTCGATGAGCTTTGAGGCCCGTGGCCGTACCTTTACCGGCTGCACAGTGGAAAGCTACGGCATTACCGCCGCCGGCCTTGGTGCGGACGCCGTGGGCATCAACTGCTCGCTGGGCCCCAAGGAAATCCTGCCCTTTGCTCAGCGGCTCTGCCGTGTGGTGCCCGCCGGTATGCCGGTGTTTGTCAAGCCCAATGCGGGCCTGCCGAACCTGGACGGCAGCTATGATATCACCCCGGCGGAGTTTGCCGCTGAGATGGCCGCCTACCTGCCCACCGGAATTTCCATGCTGGGCGGCTGCTGCGGCTCTGAGCCGGAATCCATCCGCCTGCTGAAAGAGCTGACCCAGGATAAAACCCCCGCCGCCAAAACCCCTATTGTGCGCAGCCGCCTGTGTACCCCCGTGCGCTGCGTGGAGGTAAACGGCATTACCGTGGTGGGCGAGCGCATCAACCCCACCGGCAAAAAGCGCTTGCAGCAGGCCCTGCGGGAGGGCGACAGCGCCTATGCCTGCGCCCAGGCCGTAGCCCAGGCCGAAGCCGGTGCCGAGCTGCTGGACGTGAACGCCGGTCTGCCGGATATTGACGAACCCGCCACGCTGGAAATGCTGGTGCGGGAGCTGCAATCCATCACCGACCTGCCATTGCAGCTGGATTCTTCCAACAAAGATGCTTTGGCCCGCGCGCTGCGCATTTATAACGGCAAGCCGATCGTCAACTCGGTCAACGGCGAGCAGAAGGTGCTGGACAGCATTCTGCCCCTGTGCAAAAAGTACGGCGCCGCCGTGGTTGGTCTGGCACTGGATGAACACGGCATTCCCAAAACGGCAGAGGGCCGCTTTGAGGTTGCCAAGCGCATTGTGGCCGCAACGGATGCTATCGGCATTCCCCGCGGGGATGTTTACATCGACTGCCTGACGCTGACGGTTTCTGCCGAGCAGAGCGCCGCTGCCGAAACCCTGAAAGCCATTACCATGTGCAAAAAGGAACTGGGCGTGCGCACCGTGCTGGGTGTTTCCAACATCAGCTTTGGTTTGCCCTGCCGCGGCTACATGAATACCACTTTCCTGACGTTGGCCATGCAGGCCGGGCTGGACCTTGCCATCATGAACCCCAACACGCCGGAAATGATGGCCGCCGTGCGCGCCTACCGTGTGCTGACCAGCCAGGACGAAAAGTGCAATGATTACGTTGCCGCCTATGCCAATGTGCAGGTGCAGACCTCCCAGGTGGCAAAAACTGATGCCGCCGCCCCGGCGGGCGGTGCAGCAGGGGCCGATGCTCTGTTTGAAGCCGTGCGCCGCGGCCTGAAAAACGAAGCCCGCGCCGCTGCAGAGGAAGCCCTGAAAACCCGCGAGCCTTTGCAGGTGGTGAACGAAACGCTGATCCCCGCGCTGGATGTGGTGGGCGATGCCTTTGAAAAAGGCTCCATCTTTTTGCCGCAGCTGCTGCAATCCGCCACGGCGACCCAGGCTGCTTTTGAAGTGATCAAAAACGCCATTGCCGCCAGCGGCAGCCAGGGTGAAAGCAAAGGCCGTATTGTGATCGCCACCGTAAAAGGTGACGTACACGATATTGGCAAAAACATTGTGCGCGTAATTTTGGAAAACTATGGCTATGACGTGCTGGATCTGGGCCGCGATGTGCCGCCGGAGCGCGTGGTGGAAGCCGTGCGCCAGACCGGTGCGCCGCTGGTGGGGCTTTCGGCCCTGATGACCACCACCGTGCCCAACATGCAGGCCACCATCGAAGCCCTGCACGCGGCCAACCTGCCCTGCAAGGTCATGGTGGGCGGCGCTGTGCTGACCAAGGCATACGCCGAACAGATCGGTGCCGATTTTTATGCCAAGGACGCCAAAGCCAGCGCCGATTACGCCAAACAGATTTTTGGCTGATTGAATCAAGTTTTGACTTTCACGTTTCAGCTGGTATTTTGCTATAAGAAAAAATTAAGGCAATACCGCATAATTCTAAGTGCCGATACGGCGAGCGAGGTGCGACAGCTGCTAAGCCAAAAGCGCAGATAATACTGGATGCTGCAAAGGTGAGCGCCGCCAGTGGCGGAAACAGCGAACCGAAGCAGGGGCAGCGGTCGCAGAGTGCGAGGGGCTTTTGCCCCCGAAGCACGATGCGGGTACCGCAACCCGACATTATCGAGCATTTTGGCAACGCAGATGCCGTGCCGCAGCCGCCGGAGCGGTGCTTAAGCCGTCAGGCGGGAATTGTGCGGTGTTGCCTTAAATACGATAACGCAATAAAACAGCAGCACACCGTTTCCCGGAAAATAGGGAAGCCGGTGTGCTGCTGTTTTTATTTGGAAAGGGGGAATGGCGAAATAGGAACGAAAAGAGTGTGAAAATAAGAAATGAGGAAATTGGAAAAATTGAAGAAAGAAGAAATCAAGAAGATAAAAGAGTGAGTTACGCCTTTTCTACCTCATAATCACTCCAGCTGTCTGCTGTGGCGGCGGCGCTGGTGTCCACGCTGGTTTGGTAATGGCAACGTTCTGCAGCAAAAAGGTGGATTCGGTGTTGGTGGTGTAAAACAGGGATGTGCATGGCCCTAAAACGATGAAGAGGGAACTTTTTAATCAAATCTTTTTAACAAAAACTTTCTGCCCCAGCCCCCAACCGCTACTTGCAATTTGCCAAACGGTATAGTATAATACTTAAAGCGGACAGGGCTGTATATTGCGCTGTTTTGCATACGGATGTGGGCCCCGTGCGCAGGAGCCCTGTGAACCATGTCAGGCGGGGAACCGAGCAGCATTAAGCGGTGGTCTCCTGGTGCTGCGGTCAGTCCGCATTCGTATGCAAAGCAGCGCAGCCGCGGGGCACACCCCGCGCGGGCCTTGTCCCTTTTTCTATGCCGCAAAATATTTTACAGGGGGTGGTTGCATTGTACCGTGCGCTGTATCGCAAGTGGCGTCCGCGCAAGTTTGCGGATGTTGTTGGCCAGGAAGCCATCGTAACGGCCCTGCAAAACCAGATCGCCGCCGGGCGCATTGGCCATGCCTACCTGTTTACCGGCACCCGCGGCACCGGCAAAACCACCTGCGCCAAAATTTTTGCCAAAGCGGTCAACTGCCTGGATACCACCAGCCCGGACCCCTGCGGTGAATGTGCTGTCTGCAAAGGCATTGATGAGGGCACCATTCTGGATGTATCGGAAATTGATGCCGCCTCCAACAACAGCGTGGATGACATCCGTGACCTGCGCGATGAAACCGCCTATCTGCCTGCCGTGTGCAAGTATAAGGTATATATCATCGACGAGGTGCACATGCTGTCTACCTCGGCGTTCAATGCCCTGCTGAAAACCATGGAGGAACCGCCGGAGCATGTGATCTTTATCCTTGCCACAACGGAAGTGCAAAAGGTTCCGGCTACGATCCTCAGCCGCTGCCAGCGCTATGACTTCCAGCGCATTACGGCGGATAAAATTGCCGGTCGGCTGGAATATGTGGCCGGGCAGGAAAACATTGAGCTGGACCATAACGCCGCCGAGCTGATCGGCCGCCTGGCCGATGGCGCCATGCGTGATGCACTGTCTATCCTGGATACCTGCGCCGGTGTTTCCAACACTGTGGATGAAGCGCTGGTGCGCCGCATGGCGGGCGTGACGGACCGCAAATATCTGTTTGAGATCAGTGATGCCATTGCCGCGCGGGACGCTGTGAAAGCCTTGCAGGAGATTGCCGCCCTGCGCCAGCAAAGCGTGGATATGCGCCGCCTTTGTATGGAGCTGGCCGGGCATTACCGCAATTTGATGCTCAGCGCCCTGCCCGGCGGCACCGACCTGCTGACGGGAACTTCCCCCGAAGAGGAAACTGCCTACGCTGCGCGGAAAGATTTCCCCCAGGCGGAAGCGGTACGCGCCGTCAATGCGTTTGGCGCCGCGCTGGAAAAGATGGCCCGCGGTACGGACCAGCGCATTGAGCTGGAACTGGCGGTTTTCTCGCTCACCCAGCCGGAAGCAGTGCCTGTTGCGCTGCCTGCCGCCGTGCCCGCCCGCCCGGTGGTTACAGCGGCCAGTCCGGCCCCCTTTGCCGCCGCCCCGCAGCAGG
>ERZ773158.2493-NODE-2493-length-13400-cov-3.347846_pt1 | contig 13400 bp, 8 predicted proteins | sample MGYA00511918_ERZ773158 | MGnify/ENA primary metagenome ERZ773158 (study PRJEB29015, sample SAMEA2737876) | human gut metagenome | biome: human gut; feature: human-associated habitat; material: faeces | place: China | collected 2012 ...
GTAGCCGAACATCTCGGACATCGGAACATCAGCAACGATCTCCTGCTTTCCACCATGGAGAGAATTCATTCCGAGAACACGTCCTCTTCTTCTGTTTAAGTCACCCATAACATCTCCGGTAAACTTATCCGGAACAACGACTTTTACGGAAGCAATCGGCTCTAAGAGAACCGGGTTAGCATCCATAAAGCCCTTCTTGAAGGCCAGGGTTGCAGCCATCTTGAAGGCCATCTCGGAGGAGTCAACCGGATGGTAGGAGCCATCGAGGAGCGTTGCCTTGATGCCGACTACCGGATAACCGGCTAACGGACCCTTTGCACAGCATTCCTGTATGCCCTTTTCAACTGCCGGGAAGTAGTTCTTCGGAACTGCGCCGCCGAATACTTTTTCTTCAAAGATATAAGGTGTCTCGAGATCGCCGGACGGCTCGAAGGACATCTTAACATCGCCGTACTGTCCATGTCCACCAGACTGTTTCTTATATTTGCCCTGTGCTTCTACTTTCTTGCGAAGTGTCTCGCGGAATGCAAATTTCGGTTTGCTGAGCACAATGTCTACTTTATATCTTGTCTGCAGCTTGCTGACAACGACTTCGAGCTGCTGCTCGCCGATGCCGTAAAGTAAGGTCTGACGGTTCTCGGTATCGCTGACGCTTCTGAGTGTCAGATCTTCGTCCATCATCTTCGCCAGTGCACTGGAGATCTTGTCCTCATCGCCTTTGGTCTTAGCTGCGTATGCCATGTAGGTATACGGGGTAGAAATCTTCGGTTTGTGGTATACAATCGGAGCCGTGCGGACTGCGATGGTATCGCCGGTCTGAGTAACGTTTAATTTGGCAACCGCGCCGATATCGCCCGCCTTTAATTCCGGAACCTCGATGACATCCTTGCCGCGGAGAACATATACTTTCTGAACTTTCTCTTCAGCGTCTTTGTTTACATTGTAGATAACGGTATCTGGTTTTAAGGTACCGGTACAAATCTTCATCAGGGAGTATTTGCCGATGAACGGGTCAACCACAGTCTTGAAAACACGTGCCGACAGGGATACATCGTCATTATATTTAGCGGTAAAGCGCTCTGCGGTCGATACATCGACACCGACACACTCGAACTTGTCCGGTGACGGGAAGTATTTATCGATCGCCTGCAGCAAATATGCGAAGCCCTGTGCATTGATGCCGGAACCCATCATAACCGGAACGATATTGCCCTCACTTACGTGCTCGCGCAGCGCCTCTGCGATCTCTTCCTGTGTAAATTCTTCACCGGAGAAATAGCGCTCCATATATTCTTCACTCGTCTCTGCCACTGCCTCGATCAGCGCATCACGGATGATGCCGAGGTTCTTCTTGGTGTACTCCGGAATCTCGCATTTCTCATATTCGCTTAAATGGGTGAAACGGCGGCCTTCCATCTTTACCGCATTGACAAAGCCGACAAATTTTTCATTTTCACGGATCGGCACCTGGAACGGCGCGATCTTACGGCCAAACTGTTTCTCCAGTTTTAAGATCAGCTCACGGAAGCTTGCCTGATCGTCATCCATGTTGGTAACGAAGAACAGGCGCGGCAGGTTGTACTCTTCACAGAGTTCCCATGCCTTCTCGGTTCCGACTTCGATGCCAGCCTTGCAGTTTACAACGATGATTGCTGCATCTGCTACACTGATAGCTTCCTCTACTTCTCCCACAAAATCAAAATAGCCAGGGGTATCTAACAGGTTAATCTTGATCGGTCCATCTTCTCCCTGATACTCCAACGGAATCAGCGTGGTGGAGATAGAGAACTGTCTCTTGATTTCTTCTTTATCATAATCGCTGATGGTGGTTCCTTCCGGAACTTTTCCCATTCTCTTGGTAGTACCTGTTACCAGTGCCAGTGCCTCTGCTACCGTTGTCTTGCCGGCACCGCCGTGCCCCAGTAACACTACATTGCGGATTTGTTTTGTCCCATACACGTTCATAGTTAAGTCCTCCCGTCTATTTATTTTGATGTTTTTTTCTTGTATTTTAACCTCTGTTCATATTGTACAAGAAAATAGAGAAAATTTCAAGTAAAACAACACCTTTATACAAAATTTATTCGTTTTATTTTGAAAAGCATTGAAAATGCGACAATTTCCCTGTTCAAAGGCGGTGAAATCAATCGCATTTTCGCAAATTTAGTAATAAACAGATGTAAAAAATTTTCTTTTTCACTTCAACGCGTAAAATCGTTGACAAGTGACTTGTTCTATTCTACAATAATTTCTAGTTTCATTTTTTTACTATACTACTTATGAAAGAGAGCGTAATTGCTATGAATACACCGATTAATCATCTTACCGCCGGTTTCATCGGACTCGGTCTGATCGGCGGCTCTATCGCCAGAGGTTTGAAACGCAGCGCCCCGGATATTCGAATCATGGCTTATATGCGGACCCGCGAAAAATTGGAACAGGCACATGCAGACGGCATTGTTGACCTGATTCTGGACGGCGTGGACGAGCATTTAAGCGAGTGCGACATCATTTTCCTGTGCACACCGGTTGAATTTAATGAATCCTATCTGCGCCAGATCCGGCCGTTCTTAAAGGAAGGCGCGGTTGTGACTGACGTCGGAAGCACCAAGACCAGCATTCATGAGACCGTTGCCGCGCTTGGCATGGAAAGCTGCTTCGTCGGCGGACACCCGATGGCTGGCTCGGAAAAGACCGGCTACGAGAGTTCAACCGACCATTTGCTGGAAAATGCGTACTATATCATTACCCCGACGCCGCACACCCCGGCTTCCTACACCGACCGTATGGTGGAGGTGGCAAAGGCGATCGGTGCGCTGCCCCTGGTGCTGGATTACCATCGTCATGATTTCATTGTCGCGGCGATCAGCCATCTGCCGCACCTCATCGCCTCCAGCCTGGTCAACCTGGTACACGACTGCGACAGCGAGGATCAGATGATGAAACGGCTGGCTGCCGGAGGTTTCAAGGATATCACCCGTATTGCCTCCTCTTCTCCGGTCATGTGGGAACAGATCTGCATGACGAACACAGACAATATCACTGAGGTGCTGGATCGCTACATTGATTCCCTGACGACATTGCGGGAAGAACTGTCCGACCACCAGTCTAGAGCCATCTACCAGCTGTTTGAGTCCTCCCGCGACTACCGGAATTCGTTTGCAGAAACTCCAAAAGGATCGATACAGCCGGAATACACCTTCTCCGCCGACGTGGTGGACGAGCCAGGTGCTATCTCCATCATTTCCTCGATCCTCTCCGGTAAAGGAATCAGTATCAAAAATATTGGCATCAGCCACAACCGTGAGCATGGCGAGGGCGCGCTGCGGATCAGCTTCTACGACAAGGCTTCGATGGAAGCGGCGTGGGCGCGTTTGAAGAAATACAATTACACGCTGTTCGCGTAGACTGCAACGTATGTTTCAAACTTAACTTTCAACATTAATGTTTAGGCAGGTACAACTATGAACTCAATGAAATTTACCCATACATCTTCTCTCCGGGGCGAACTGACCGTTCCGGGAGACAAGTCCATCTCTCACCGCAGCGTCATGTTCGGCGCTCTTGCGGACGGACTGACCGAAATTCACGGCTTCCTGCAGGGCGCAGACTGTCTCTCTACGATCTCCTGTTTTTCCAAAATGGGAATCTCGATCGAAAATCAGGGCGAGACCGTTCTCGTCCACGGACGTGGGCTGCACGGGCTGACTGCCCCAGACTCCGTTTTAGACTGCGGCAACAGCGGCACCACAACGCGCCTGATCTCCGGCATTCTCTCGGCCCAGAAATTTGACACAACACTGACCGGCGACGCTTCCATCCAGAAACGTCCGATGAAGCGCATCATCGATCCTCTCTCTCAGATGGGCGCAAAGATCGAGAGTGTCAATGGAAATGGCTGCGCGCCGCTCCATATCACCGGCTCACCGCTGCACGGCATCCATTATAATTCTCCGGTTGCCTCCGCCCAGGTCAAATCCTCGATTCTGCTGGCGGGTCTGTATGCCGACGGAGAAACCCGCGTGACCGAACCTTACATTTCCCGCGATCACAGTGAACGGATGCTGTCCGCATTCGGCGCAGACATCCACACAGAAGGAACCACCGCGATTTTACAGCCGGCAAAACAGCTCTATGGACAGAAAATTCTGGTTCCGGGCGATATCTCCTCCGCTGCCTTCTTTATCGCAGCCGGACTCATCGTACCGGATTCAGAAATCTTAATTAAAAATGTGGGTATCAACCCGACCCGCGACGGCATCCTGCGCGTATGCAAGGCGATGAACGCGGACGTCGAACTTCTCAATGTAAACACCGCCTCCGGCGAACCGACCGCCGACCTGCTCGTCCGCTCCGGTAAGCTGACTGGAACCGCGATCGAAGGTGCGAGCATCCCGACTCTCATCGACGAGCTTCCGGTGATCGCTGCGATGGCGTGCTATGCCGAGGGAACCACCGTCATACGCGATGCCGCGGAACTGAAGGTAAAAGAGTCAAACCGCATTGCTGTCATGGTAGAGAATTTAACCGCTATGGGCGCGGATGTGACCGAGACCGAGGATGGCATGATCATCCACGGCGGCAAGCCGCTGCACGGTGCTGTGATCGACAGCAAGAAGGATCACCGCATCGCCATGACCTTCGCCGTTGCCGCACTCGGCGCTTCCGGCGAGACCGAAATTCTGGATGCAGACTGCGTGAACATCTCCTATCCGGGATTCTATGGGGATCTGGAACGGCTGTGTAAATAAAATGTGACTATGCATATTTGAGACAAAAAGGGCAGGAAAAGCTTCAAATCGCTTTCCTGCCCTTTTCTTTTGTCCTACTGCCCATATTTCGCAAAATACCGATCCAGCACCTGTCTTGCGATCGGCGCAGCGACCGCACCGCCGGAACCGGACTCTTCTGCCAGCACGCAGATCGCCACCTTCGGCTTGTCTGCCGGAGCGAAACCGACAAACCAGGAATGTGTCTCCTTACCTGCCTCAAACTCGGCGGAACCGGTTTTTCCGGCCACCGTATAGGATGCCCCCCGCATCGCGGAACCCGTACCAATCTCGACCACCTGGCTCATGAGATGCGTCAGAAACTGTGCGTCATTCGCAGACATCAGGGTTCCATAGGCGGACGGAAGGAACTTCTTGACCGTCTGACCACCCACATTTTCAACATGATCGATCATATATGGCTTCATCAGCGTGCCGCCGTTGGCGATCGCCGATACGATCATCAGGTTATGCAGCGGCGTGATCTGGGTTTTTCCCTGTCCGATCGCGGTCTGAAGCTTTTCCCAGTCATCCGAACTGCCGTCGAGCGAAAACGTGCTCTGGTTGTACGGAAGTGTGTACGGAAGCTCCGAATTAAAGAGCATCTGATTTGCCAGCGCCCGGAATTTTTCTGAATTAATCTGCATTCCAATCTCCGCAAATGCACCGTTGCAGGAATTGGCAAATGCCTGAATCAGGTTCTGCGCCCCGTGTGCCGTCCCGTGGTAACATTTAATCGTATAATCGCCATTCTGGTAAGAGCCATTACAATTATACACATAGTCCTGCCAGGTATTCGGGTTCTCTTTCATATATTCCAGCACCGTCAGCATCTTGAACGTCGATCCCGGCGGATATAAGCCCTGCGTCGCGCGGTTGACTAACTGCGCCTTCGTATTGTCCGGCGATATCAACTCTGCCCAGCGCTCATCGACGAGATTCGCATTGAAATTCGGCTGGGAAACCATCGTTAAAATCTTTCCCGTATCCGGTTCCATGACGATCACCGCGCCCCGGTGTTTTCCGATCGCGTCGGATGCCGTCTGCTGCAGATCCACATCGAGCGTCGTAATCACATTGTCGCCCAGATTTTTCTTCCCCTGAAATTCATTGATCGTTTTCTCAATCAGATTCACATGGGAGGAAAGCAGGTAGAAATTCGCCAGCGACTCCAGACCTGTTTTTCCATTTTTGCCGGAATATCCGACCGAATGGACAAACAGATAATCATACGGATAATAGCGTTTCTCGCTTCCGTCACTTGCAACGTTCGTCTGCGCCAGCACCGTTTTATCATTGCTCATAATCGAACCGCGGGTCACCCGGTCTGAGAGGAGATCGAGCCTCGCATTATAAGAGCTGCCGATCACATTTTCACTCTTAAACTGGATAAACCAGCCAAAATAAACGGCCATCGCGATAAAGAGCGCCGCAATCCCATAGGTCAGCCACAGAATATGACGGTTTGAACGCGCTCTCGCATTTTCAGTTCTTTCCATTTCATCCTTCTGCCTCATCAAACTGCTGCTCCTCCTCTTCTTCCTCATTCCGTTTCAGGACATATAGTCCCTGTATCACGCCAAACAGGATAAATGTGCTGAGAATCGAACTGCCTCCATAACTGACAAGCGGCAGCGTCACGCCGGTGGACGGAATAAACTTGGTCACGCCGCCAATCGTCAGGAACACCTGCACCACATACTCAATTCCCAGACCAAACGCGATCAGCTTGTAAAATAATGCCTGCATCCGGGTCGCAATCAGCATGAACTGCATGAAGCAGCCCAGACAGATCAGGAGAATACAGAGCGCATAGATGCCGCCCAGCTCCTCCGAGATCGCCGCGAAAATGAAGTCCTTCTCGACAACCGGGATCTTCTTCGGCATCCCCTGGTAAAGTCCCATGCCAAACCAGCCGCCTGTGCCGATCGCAAAGAGCGCCTGCGTAACCTGATATCCTTTTCCTGCGATGTCACTCCACGGATCCTGCCATGCTTCCACGCGGACACGCACATGCGAAAACAGCTTATACGCCAGCATCGCAGCCGCACAGCCGCTTCCAAGACCGCCTGCCAGATACAGCCAGTTGGAGGTTGCAATAAACAGCATCAGGACATAGGCGAGGAAAAAAATCAGCGCACTTCCCAGATCCTTGGATAACACCAGAATCAACACGTGCGCCGCCGCCACGCCGGTCGTGATCGCCACATTTTTAAACTCCGTTGAGCGGTAAAACATCGTCGCCACGAAGAATACAAAGCTGATCTTAACAAACTCGGACGGCTGGAACGAAAATCCGCCGATACTGATCGAAAGCTGCGCGCCGAAGCTGGTATTGCCGATCACACAGACAACCAGCAGCAGCGCCAGACCTATCAGGCCGTACACCCACGGTATCTTAGCGAGCTGCCAGGTTCTATCTATCACATATGGTATAATCATTGTGATAACCGCCGCAACTGCCATGATGATAAACTGGCGGACCGCCTTGTCCATCGAGATGCGCGTCAGCATGATAAAACTGGTGCACAGAAGCATACACGTGTTGTTCAGCAACAGTCTCGACGCATTCCGGTAAAACAGCCGGTATAAGAGCTGGTACAGGACAAAAAAGACAAGCTGCGCGCCGAAAAACAGCACAACTGCCTCATCCTCGGTTTGTAGATAAATGATCGTACCCGACAGAAGAAATATCAAAAACAGCGGTATATTCTGCAGACGACAGAGCCGGAGTTTCGACTCGTCATCCGGCAGTGAAAAAAAGCGGAAATTGTAATATGTATAAATCAGTATCAGCAATATCATCAGATACCTGGACATCGTTGTCACAAGATTTATCATGGTGATCCTCCTTTTCATGTGTACCCGGAAGATTCCCGGTACACACGCTACTCTACGCCCCTCTTAAAATGACCTCTTGTAAATTCGCCCTCCAGCTCCACCGGTTCCTGATGGAGGAAGGTCTTCACGTAGGCATCCAGCACTTCCCCGGTCTGTGCCGCACTCTCCGACGTAAATGCCAGACGCAGCACCTCCGGCTGCAGGCGGTCTATCTGCTTTTTATCCTTCAAAAGCGACAGGGGGCTGGAATTGTAGATCGTATTGCAGCAGAAACGGCACTGGTTTCTTACCGGAAATACCTTCTTTTTGCGATCCCGCAGATACAGATATTCCGGACATTTACTGCATCCTTCCACTGTTTTCCGGATGCACTGGGCGGTTACCATGACCGGGATCGAACCATATACGAGAAGTTCCCGTTCCCGGCTGCCGCGCGCCTCCAGCTCCCGGCTGTTGAGCTCGACCGGAAGGGTAAAACGCATCGAAAGCTCCGGCGCCATCTCCCGCACAAAATTCTCCGCCCGGTGATTCATCGTATAAATACCATAATCCATCACAAGCGGAATGGAAATCTTCCACTCGCGCACCAGTTCCAGCTCTTCCCATGCCCGGATGACAAGACCGTCAAATCCCGCCGATTCCAGCCTGGAACGATGTGTTTCAAAATATTCCTTTGCCCGATCGCGGAAAATATGCGGCATTACCAAAAGACACTGCTTGTCTGCCTCATGGCAGCGCGATACCCATTCGTTCCACTGTTCGGCGCCAAATTCAGCGCTATCCAGATAGATGGCGCCGACTTCCGGTACGGATAACGCCACTTTTAACTGTGCCGGGTGTTCGACCGAAACGTGGATGTGGTACAGAGCTGTTTTATTCCCTTTTTTATTCTCAAACAGCGTTTTCTGGCTCTGTACAGGTAAATCTGCTGTGAGTTCAACGTCCTGAGCCGGGCTGGTTTTTTCTGATTCCGAACCTGTCTGGTTATTTTCTTCCAGATTCTTTTCTTCCGGATTTTGCCACCCTTTTCCTGTCCCGCACGCCCTATTTTCCGGTATCTCCCGGCGGTATGGACGCAGTATCTCCTCGGTCAGCTGCTCAAACGCAGAGCGGCGGAGTTCATTTAACTCCTGCACCGGCACAAAGGGGCTGCCGCCTGTCTCCACTTCCAGATTTTCAAAATAATACGGCGTATTTCCCGTTTTTCCGAGCTGTTTCTCAATCCGTTCCTTGCTCATCGGCTGTTTCACTGCCGTCTGGACAACTGCTCCGATTCCGCCTGCCATCCGGCTTTCTCCCGTCAGCGGATCTTCGTATTGAAGCGTCAGCTGCAGCGGTTCGCCTTCACAGACACGCGCAAACCCCTGAACCGGTTCTTTTACCTCTGCTTCCACATACGTTTTGTCCAGATACTGGTAAAGTTCCCGGTTTTCCTGGCGGAATGCCGGTTTCTCATGGCAGACTACCATATCGCGTCCATTGTGCTCGGTATAATAGCCTAACGTCTGACCGCCGCGGTCAAACAGATCCAGCAGCTCCTTCCGGTCTTTCGGGTCAACCCGGTAACCTTTTCTGCCATTCTTTAAATATAAATCTACATATTTCCGGTACAGGCGCACCACGCCTGCCGTATAGCGCGGACTCTTCATGCGTCCCTCGATTTTCAAGGAATAAACGCCTGCTTCCAGAATATCCGGCAAAATATCCAGCGTACAAAGATCCTTGAGACTGAGCACATACTTGGAATCGCCCGGATTTAACACGCCATTTTCTTTCTTTTGTTTTTTGTTTTCATTCGGGTTGTTCTCATCCAGCCGCCGAAGGACATCAAACGGAAGCCGGCAGGTCTGAGCGCATCGTCCCCGGTTGCCGCTTCTGCCGCCGATCAGGCTGCTGAACAGGCATTGTCCCGAATAACAGTAACAGAGAGCCCCGTGAACAAAGCTCTCTATCTCCACGCCCGTCTCCTGATAAATGCGGCGTATCTCTTCCAATGAAAGTTCACGCGCTGTAACGATGCGGACCGCGCCCATTCTCGTCATAAGCGCCGCGCCCTCCGGTCCGGTAATCGTCATCTGTGTGCTCGCATGAACCGGCAAATCCGGAAAATGCTCCCGGATATAAGAAAATACCCCCATGTCCTGCACGATCACGGCATCCAGTCCCGCCTGGTAATACGGAAGCAGATAGTCGTATAAGTCATCCATCTCGTCTTCCTTTACCAGCGTATTGACCGTCATATAAAGCTGGCGCCCATGCAGATGCACGTAGTTGATCGCTTCCAGCATCCCCATTTCATCCGGATTTTCCGCATATGCCCTGGCTCCGAAACGGCTGCCGCCCATATAGACTGCGTCCGCCCCCGCTGCCACCGCCGCTTTCATGCTATCGAAGGAACCCGCCGGTGCCAGAATTTCCACCTTTTTTTTCATATCATTTCACCCATTATAACCGCAGAATTGCATCTTTCAGTTCCACCGTTCCCTGTCTCTTGGGAAATGGCTTCCGCTTCATATATGCCTCCACCTGTGCCTGACGGACAGCTGCCAGTTCCTCACGTGCTGCCCCTGCCTCCTGGAGGCTTTCTTCCAGATCTTTCTTTATCGTCTGTTTTTCCTGCTCCAGCTGGCTCAGCTGCTCTTTTACACTTTGTTTTTCCTGTTCCGTCTGCATCAGACGTGCTTCCAGCTGCGATTTTTCCGTCTGCACAGCTGTCGCCGCCTGTCTTGCTTCTTCAAGCTGTTGTTTGAGAATCTCCAGCTTGTCCTGCAAAGAAGCGATTTCACTCTGGGATGACTCGACCGCCAGACGCTGATCTTCTGCCTCCTGTTTCCAAACCTCTGCTTCTCCACGGAAATCGTTTGCTTCTTTCTTTGCATCCGCAATCTGTTCCAATGCCTCTTTCTTTGCAGCTTCTGCCTGCTCCCGGGCTGTCTGTTCCGCCCTGGCAGCGCGATCCTGGGCTGCTTTTTCCGCGGATTCCACGCGATCCTGTACCTCTCTCTTCGCACGTTCAATCTGCTCCTGCGCTTCTTTTCTTGCAGAATCAACCTGTTCCTGCGCTGTTTTCTTCACAGCCTCGATCTGCTCCTGCGCTTCTTTTCTTGCAGACTCAACCTGTTCCTGTGCTGTTTTCTTCACAGCCTCGATCTGCTCCTGCGCTTCTTTTTTCACACGCTCGATCTGCGCCTGTACCTCATTTTTAGCAGCTTCCGCCTGCTCAGCTGCCTCTTTTGCCGCCTTCTTTGCTGTCTCCAGTTCTTCCTCGCTGACGGTGCGCTCATTGCGGAGACTCTCGAGTTTCATCTGGGTGCTGACCATCTCATGTTTCAGACGGTATGTCTCTTTTTCCATGCTCTCTTTGTCGGATGCAAGTGCCTTCGCACTCTCTTTTTCTTTAAAATAATCATCCGCCAGATTCAGATAAGTCATAATACTCTGGTAGTCTTCCGGCATTTTCAAAAATCCCGGCTGCGCCTTGAGCTGGAAAATCTTCCCATTCAGATACGTGGCAATCTGCTGTACATATCCTTCCGTCTCACTGCCGCCCAGGCTATACACTTTTCCATCAATTAATACATCTATATACTGTTTTGCCATCGCATTCTCTTCTTTCTATCTATAATAAATATGGTTCGACGTTGTCACGTCACCCACACAGAAATACCACCTTCAAATCAATCAAATATCAAATCTCAGAAATACCGTTTTTTGCTTGATTCCAGGCATACCCGAGATGCCGATACGCTGCTTCGGTCGCCATCCGCCCACGCGGAGTCCGGTTGAGCAGACCGTTCATCAGAAGATACGGTTCATACACATCTTCCAGTGTCCCAGCATCCTCGCCCAGCGCTGCCGCCAGCGTCTCCAGTCCGACCGGACCGCCGGAAAACTTGTCGATAATCATATGTAAGATCGCACGGTCGTTGTTGTCAAGTCCCAGCTTGTCCACATCAAGGATATCCAGTGCAAAATCCGCGACTTCTTTCGTAATCACGCCGTTGTACTTGACCTGTGCAAAGTCCCTCACACGTTTTAACAGGCGGTTTGCCAGACGCGGCGTTCCTCTCGAACGTCTCGCAATCTCATAGGCCCCCGTCTTATCAATCTCCACATTCAGAACTCCCGCCGTCCGCAGGACAATCGTCTGCAGCTCTTCAGGCGTATAAAAATCCATCTTCTGCACGATGCCGAAGCGGTCGCGTAGCGGCGCCGTCAGAAGCCCCGCGCGTGTCGTCGCGCCTACCAGCGTAAATTTCGGCAGATCCAGACGAATCGAGCGCGCCGTCGAATCTTTTCCCAACATGATATCGATCGCATAGTCCTCCATCGCCGGATAAAGCACCTCTTCCACCTGGCGGTTTAAGCGGTGAATCTCATCCACAAAGAGGACGTCTCCCTCCTGGAGCCCGTTGAGAATCGCCGCAATCTCCCCTGGTTTCTCGATTGCCGGACCGGAAGTAACCTTCATACGGGTTCCCATCTCATTGGCGATAATGCCGCTGAGTGTCGTCTTTCCCAATCCCGGCGGTCCATAGAAAAGAACATGGTCAAGCGCCTCGCCGCGGGATTTCGCCGCATGGATAAATACCTTTAACGTCGATTTGATCCGCTCCTGACCGATATATTCGTCTAAGGTCTGCGGGCGGAGACTTCCCTCAATCCGCTTATCCTCCTCCGTCACCTCGGTTGTAATCGTCCTTCTGCTCATACTTGTTTCCTGTCTTTCCTGTTTTTCTCTCTCATTCAATTAAGCCATGACAGTTCCATTTTCTCATATCTGCCACACATTCCAAATTTTCATCTGACGCACAAGCACCACTATTTTTTATGATCCAGCAATTTCGAATGTCCGACACATAGGTTGTTTTACAAAAACGCCAGATATTTCAGTGATGCCTTCAATACCGCCTCGGAATCCATCTCTTCCGTCACATTGGCGCTCTTGACCGCCTTCACCGCCTCGGCATTCGTATATCCCAGCGCCACCAGAGCCTCCACGGCTTCCTTCGCCGCATTGCCTGAAAGCCCGTTTCCCGCAGCCGGCGAAACCGCCGCACTGCCATCTAACAGCGGTGTCAGCAGATCCTCTGCCTGTACTTTATCCTTCAAATCGAGAATGATCCGCTGTGCCGTCTTTGCCCCAACGCCCGGTGCACGGGAGATCGCCTTCGCATCCCCAGTCATAACCGCAAGACGCAGATCCTCCGGACGCAGCGCCGACAAGATGCCAAGTGCCCCCTTCGGACCAATGCCGTTGACCCCCAGAAGCTGGCGGAACATCTCCAGATCCGAACGGCTTAAAAAGCCGTACAGGCTCATATCATCCTCCCGCACCTGCAGGTGCGTATATATCTTTACCTCTTCCCCGAGCGGCGGTAAAACTTCCAGCACCGACATCGGGACAAAAATCCCGATCCCCATCATGCCGGACTCGACCACGATACGGTCCTTTGCTTTCTCCGCCAGGATGCCTTTTACATACGAAATCACGGTAAATTCCTTTCTTTTCTCACTGGTTCAAGATCTGGTTCAAACTAAAAAAAGAACGCTTCAAAATGCCTCCAAATCTTCTTTTCAGTATACCATAGCACAGTTTTCATTGCAAGGAAAGTGCGGAATTTCGAACATATATTCTGCCCGGTTGATTGAATTTCATTTTTACACATTATCGGGAACCTATAAATGAAAAAGCTTTTCAATTGTAATATCAATGATTACAGTCAAAAAGCCTTTTCAAAGAATGAGAATTATTATACTATTTGCATTGTGCAGATATGCACACTCCTG
>ERZ773158.2496-NODE-2496-length-13387-cov-4.475623_pt1 | contig 13387 bp, 11 predicted proteins | sample MGYA00511918_ERZ773158 | MGnify/ENA primary metagenome ERZ773158 (study PRJEB29015, sample SAMEA2737876) | human gut metagenome | biome: human gut; feature: human-associated habitat; material: faeces | place: China | collected 2012 ...
CGTCAGTGTCGCGGCGGGATGAGGTCATCCCGCCCTACGGGAGGGATGCAACCTGCCGTTACACGGCGGGGGGAGAGCACCCCGCCCTACGGGAGGGAGAAAACAGATGTTCAGTGAACCCTGCCACGCAGGAGGGATAAAACAGACCGCTGCAACGTTGAGGGACTCCATACCGTCGGACATACAGAAAGGCTCCGCCGTTCATTTTCGGCAGAGCCTTTCGTTTTATCACGTTATCGCTTTATATCTTCGCGAGCGGCAGGGTGAACTCAAATTCGGTTTCGCCGCCATCCGAACGGACGGAAATCTCGCCGCCGTGGAGATTGATGATGTTTTTTACAATGTAGAGACCGAGGCCCGCGCCGGTTTTATCCATCGAGCGCGAGCGGTCCGCCTTGTAGAAGCGGTCGAACACGTGCGGCAGGTCCTCCGCGGAGATGCCCGTGCCGGTGTTCGAGATGGAGAACGCACAGAAGTCGCCCTCGGGGTGCGCCTTGAGGGTCAGCCTGCCGCCCTCGTCGATGAACTTCACCTTCTGCCGTCCGCCCGCCGTAGGGATATCGTAAAATGATGCTGCTGAAAAAGCGACCTCTTTTTTTCCCTTGTTTCTTTGAAGTATCATAAAAATCTTGGGAACTCAGACTGACGGACAAATTCAGTTAGATTTCCCAAGATTTTTAGAGTTGATTTGCAGTTTTCTCTCTAATTTAATCGATTTTCCTCAAATATAGCCCACTTTTTGGCTACTTTGCAGCCTTAAGTGTCATTATTCGCTTGAGATTGACATAGAATACGGCCACGGCGGTCTGTATCTCAAGGCTTTCCATGCCAAAAGATATCGTCGTTTTTAATCCATGTCTATTTTTTAGTTCAGAGTTCTTGCTCTCTATGCGTTTGCGGATGCTTATATCGCGTTTGAACTCGTCCGTCTTCTGGAATTCTTTCTGCTTTGCATGCTCTTCCGATAGAATCCTTATCATATAGGTTTTGCTCTCAGCCCCGTCCTTATAACAACCCTCCTTCAATGGACAATGTTTGCATTTCTCTATGTCGAAACGATATTCATAACCTCCATTGCACTTCTTTTTTGCATTATACTTTATCAATCTCTTTTTTACCGATATTTCTCCTGCCGGACATGTTACACAGTCCGCGTCTTTGTTATATATGAAGCCATCATTCTTATCGCGGAATCCATTCACAGTAGGATTCAAAGGAGCGACCAGCTTTATGTTCTTCTCTTTGCATGCGCTTATGTTGTCTTTGGAACTGTAGGCTGTATCTGCAATAACACACTCTATATCTTTTACTCCGTTTTCCTCTGTTTTTTCTATCAGTCCTGATAATTGCGAACCATCATCTTTATCGCCCGAGGTGACAGTTGTGGCGGTGATAAAACCATTCTCAGTCTCGGCTATGTGTACCTTGTATCCGGTGAAAGGCTTACTCCTGTCCTTGTGCCCGGAGCGGGCGTCGGGGTCGCGACATACCATGGCACGAGTTTCTATATCTTCCAGGGCTTCCTGAAGATAATTCATGCCTTCTTCTATTCCTGGTGTTATAATCCTGTCTGATTTTGAGATGGCATTCAAAAGGCGTTCCGCATAGTCTATCATCTCATCTGCATTCTTGGAGACAACAGTTGCTGGGAGCAACTTATATAACTCCATATCTGTTGCCCTTATTACCTGTAGCAAAGCACCACTATGGTGCTTGATGGCTTCTGCAGGAGTGTATCTTCTGAAGACGGATAATGTATGAGTGGAGTCTACAAGTATCTTCTTTGAGACTATCAAACCCAAAGCCTTGGCTTTATCCAGACTGGAGCGCAACAGTAAATCCATTAGGTTAATGTCTCTAATTCTCTGGCGACGAAATACAGTCAACAGAGATGGATCAATGACATCATCCTCTGGGCGCAATCCAAGGAAATACTTATATGCCATATCCGTGCGAGAACGTGCTATTAGGTCTCTGTCTGAGACAGGGTGCATGGTCTTCAACAATAAGTATTTAAAAAGGATAATAGGGTCTATGGCCTCGCGACCCATATTCTTGCTATAGTTCTTAACCAATTCCTTACGGATCGATGCAAAATCTATCAGTTCATTTAGCTGACGATATTTGCTGTCTTGAGGAATTAATATATCATAAAGCGAATTATAGTCGCTAAACTTGATTCCTGTCTGTGGATTTAACATGGAATTATCATTAATTTGTTGTACAAATATATTAAAAATCAATGATATACACAAGTAAAATGATGCCGGATTATAGAAAAATGAAGGATGCTTGATTCTTGTGAATGCAAACATCCTCCACTTGTTAAAGATGTGATTCAAGTCATATGGCTACTTTTTCAGCAGCATCAAAATACGACACCCTTCGTCTTGCAATGGCGGGCAATGGCGTCATTGGTGTTCACGTAACCGAGGGCCTGTGCCACGTCAGCGGCACAGAACCACATTCTTCCTTCATTCTCTATGGTCCGGACCTTGCCGAACTGCGGATGTTCCGCAATGATTAACATATGCATGTCATGTTATTTATAGGTTGATTCTATCGCTTTGAATATCTCATGGATCACCTGGGGGACGATGGCGTTTCCGTATCCCTTGACGGACTGCTGCCGCCAGGAAGAAAAGGTGATACCGTCCAGCCCGTGGGGAACCCCATCATCTCGGCCACAAACAGGGGATTGAGTTGGAAACTTCTCCCAGTTCGGGCAAAGAAATCGGGAAGGCTTCCCTGCCGCGGGTTCTTGCCCTTCCTCTCGAAGTTCTCCAGCGTCGGTGCACCCTTCCAATCCCTTGCCGTCGGGGTCGGGAGCAGCCCGTGGAAGTCCAGGAAATCCGTCAGGCCGTTGGGGTTCTTTTCCCCGTCCTCCGCACCGTGCATGGACGTCCGACCCAGATGTTTCCAGCGTTCCACCCGTTGCCGGTGGTGTATCTCCGTCGCTGTCGGGGTGGGCAGCAGCATCTCGCGGATGATTTCCGGAAGACCCTTCTGGAGACAGTTCGGCCCCCTCGGGCTGTAATCCCTCGCCATCGGAGTGGGCAACAAACCATACACGGTCCCTTCTGTGCGGGGCACCGACGGCACAAGCCGGAATAAGCAACGGTTGGACGGTATATCCTTCACGCTCAAGATCTCGGCAGATGGTCTCCACGACGTATTCCTCCCGTTTGCGGTATACAGGCTGAGCCTTTCCGAAAAGAGAGGGCTGATATCCCACGTGAGTCTCCTTGCCGGGCTGTACCACCTGGAGGATGCCACCAACGTTCTCACCAACAACCCAATCGGGCCGGATCTCGTGAATGGCACGGAGCATGTGAGGCCAGAGGTAACGGCTGTCCTCCGCACCTCTGCGCTGGCCGGCGACAGAAAACGGCTGGCAGGGGAAGCCTCCTGTGAGAACGTCGACCCGTCCCCTTCACCGGCGAAAATCCGTAGTTGTGATGTCTGTATAACTTTCTGCATGGCTGAACCAGTAATTTAAAATCCTGTTGCAAAATTCATCTATCTCACAATGGAAGGCGTTACGCCATCCCATTCATTCGGCGGCGAGATCCGCCGCTCCGAACCCGCTGAAAAGCGAGGCGTGTACCAGTTGCTTCATGTTTATTAGCCGATTGAAGGTCCCGTTTCTTTTTTTTCTTTCCCCGTCACCTCCAGAATGATGGTTTTCTCATCTATCTTCCGGTAGACGCCCCCCATCTCAAGCATGTTCTTGAGGCGGAGGATGTCGGTGATTTCATAGACTGTCATGCCGTTCCGGTGGACGAAGCGGATGTAGCCTTTCTGTCTTTGTCTTTCCACTTCCTCACGGCTCATTTGTAGCAGTTCGCAGATTTCCTCCAGTGTGAAGGTCAGCTGCACTTCTTTTGTCGCGCAGGCATAGGCCAGGATACTCAGCATCTGCAGGCATTTGCGATGCGCCTTGACAAGAGACGCAAACTTGTTGCGCTCGATCATGATGACTTTACTTTGATTTTCCATCTTCTATGATTTTTTTACGGGTTTGTTATTCCTGATATCCGGACTTTCGTCCCTGTATTCTTCACGGAGGAACCGGTATACATCCGAGGCCCAGAAGTATATCTTGCCGCTCAGTTTGAAATAAGGCAGCTTGCCCGAGTTACGCCAGCGGATAAGGGTCCGGTCGCAGACTTTCAGCTGCAGGCGCATGTCGCGGCTGTCCAGCATCTGCTTGCCATTGATGCTGGTCATGGTATCCAGTGCCGTTTCCAGCCGGGTGATGAGTTCCCGCTGCTCGGAGAAGCTCTCCTGGATTAATGCTTTCAGCATTTCGATGTCTTCATTTCCTGTTTCCATCTTTTGTTCTTTTTCGTCCGTTATTTATCTTTCTTTCTGCCGCAAAGTTTGGGAAAAAGGAAATGTAAAAATAGGGCTGACGGATACCGCCAGCCCCATATTTTATCTGTAACATTCTGTATATTAAGTGTCTCTTGTCTGATAAAAAATAACATTCATTTTTTGATGCATATGATGTTGCTATACCATATTTAATCACTGAAAACTTGTCTATCCGGACAAAAAAACTTATATTTGTAAACGTATCAGGTTTTATATAATAGATGACGATCTTTGATGATTATAAAAAATATAAGAACTTGTGTTCTGTCTCTCCGACACTATTGTGGGAGTATGACCTTTCTGATTTTGACTGGTGGAAATCCAGAAAAATCGTGGTACAGCGTATACTTGAAAGAGGGTGGCTGAAAGATTTTTATGCGGCTTTCAACATATATGGAGGGATAGAGGGATTTCGGGAGATAGTAAAGGAGGTTCCTTATTTGTCGCCTAGGGATATCGATTTTGTATGTATTGCATTTAATCTAAAAAAGGAAGAGCTAAGATGTTACACACGGAAACTGTTGAGGGAACAACTCTTGAGCTCTTAAGAAATTTGGAACAAGAGGAAATGCTGTCGTATTCAAAGATTTTTTGGAGAACAAGTACGGCTTGCATACAGGATTTAAATGGAAAAGCCGTGATTTTATCCTTGTAAGTTTCTAATATTTTTACACTAAATATTGTCTAACTTTACATTTGAAATGACGAAAGAAGAACTTGTAACACGGCTACGTGACATAGAATGGGACGATTTCGAAGTCAAAGCTGCAAAATCGGAATTGCCGAAGAATATCTGGGAAACCGTAAGTGCTTTCTCTAATTGCTCCGGCGGTTGGATTGTGCTGGGTGTGAAGCAGCTTGGCAAATCTTTTGAGGTTAGCGGTGTTGACAATATCGAGAAACTTGAACAGGATTTTTTTGGGACACTGCGTTCCAAGAAATTCAATGTCCCTCTTTTTGCAACACTTCACCGTTATGAGATTGACGGTAAGAACATCATAGCCTTTTATATACCGTCATCAGAGGTCAAACCTGTTTATTTTGGTTCCCTTGAAAACACCTTTATCCGCATGGGTAGCGGTGACCAAAGAGCGACACAACAGGAAATAATGTCAATGATTCGTGACCAGTCTTTTGGTGTCCAATCGCAGAAATCCATACCTGATACCAACATTGATATGCTCAATCGTGATGCGCTGGCTGATTTTAGAGGTGAGGTTCGTCATTGGGGATTAGTTTCACATCTTGACAGCGTAAGTGATGAGGAATTTTGTAAAGGAGTAGGCATTACCGACCATTTCGGACAACTTACCTTTGGTGGCTTAATAATGCTTGGAAAGAATCCATACACCTTTAATTTTGTCCCGACATTCTGTGCTGACTATGTTGAGATACCCGGTGTAGGTGTAGAGGCGATGACGAATAATTACACATACCGCATACCTGAACAACAAAATCTTTGGGAAGCCAGTCGGGTTATTCTTCGCCGCCTCCGTACTCTTGTCAATACGCCGATGGTTGGCATCAACGAGCGCGGACAATCTGTTGAGGATTTTTCTGAATACAACATCCTGCGTGAGGCAATGGCAAATCAAATGGCTCATGCCGACCATTTCAGTCCTCGTCGCAGTTGCATTCATGTTTTCGATGACCGGATTGAGTTCCTTAATCCGGGAGGCATGCCGATGCCGTTGGATGTGATGGAAAATTCGTTTGAGTCGCAGCCACGCAATCCGGTAATCGCAAAGCTATTCCGGCTTGCACACTTGTCAGAAAACCTTGGTTATGGGCTCCGCAAGCTTAAACGTTGGCAGGAAATAACCGGTCGTCCAATGCATATTGAAACGACAATTAATTCCGTAAAAGTCACTTTCGATTTCCAGACCCGTAAATCGGGGACGAGCGATGTCGCTAAAAATGTCGCTAAAAATGTCGCTAAAAATGTCGCTAAAAACTTGACTGAACGCCAGCAACAAATCATGACTCTAATCAGCAAAAATCCACAGACAACCAGAGCTGAGATTGCCTCTGTCATTGGTGTTTCTGCAAAGACAATTGAACGTGAACTCGCCACCCTATCCGAAATAGTCTGCTATGTCGGTTCTAAAAAAGGAGGGCATTGGGAGATTATAACTTATTAGTAAACAACAACGAAATATTATGTCAAAATGATAGTGATATTTTAATTTATCAACAGAAAGACTGCCAATTAGGTTATGATGTTGGTAGATATAGAATTATACATCGATTTGGCATTTTTTTGTCGTGTTAAAGTATTGCAAATGCTGTAAAAGACAAGATAAATAAATATTGATAAAAATTGAATACAAGATAAAATTTTAAATACATTAAACAGGGCTTTGTGGCAAGGATATAGCAGACAGTTAGCAATATCTTCCAGTCCATATTTGAATATGTTTTTTACTTTTCTCCCGTGCTTTAGAATAAATAAGTGTTTGTGTATTCCAGTCAAATACGCCCATGTAAATTACTGCAAACAACCTTTCAATTCTATTCAATCTATCCAAGTGAGTCAGATGAGTGTCTTCAACATTATTGAATCCACTATACTTCATGGCTCTAAAGCATGTCTCAATCGAATTGGAAATATCCGGTTGATCCGAATGAGAACATAGACGGATACAGCTTTGAATTTAGAAATTTTATTAACTCATATATTTAATGCGTATGAAAAGAATCGCATTATTAATTGGCAATTCAAAGGGACTGCCTGGCGTAAAAAAGACATTGATCGTTAGAAACAATTTTTAGAGAGTGACCATGGTGATCAGTGGACTGATGATGAAATAATCATATCTATGAATCCTGCAAAATATAGTTTATTATTGACCATAAACAGGATTAAAGCAAGTAGACCTGATTTTGCCATTGCGTTTTATAGTGGACATGGTACATATCAAAAAACACTATTTTAGAAATCAATGAAAATGAAGAAGTCATAAATAAAGATGATTTGATAGGTATCACTTCACGTCAGATTTCGGTTTTTGACTGCTGCCGAAATCTACTTATTGAAAATCTGTCAGAGTCTCATAAATCAATGAGAATGTTTTCAGACGAAGGCTCGTTCAAACGAAGTATCAGACCCTACTATGACGCACACATTATGAGTGCCATAGAGCAACAAGTTCGCTTATATGCTTGCTCTGTAAATGAAAGTGCATTAGATACAGGAGATGGAGGGTTATACACAACAAACTTACTGAAATGTTCGTCATACATTCCAAATAGCTATAAGCTTGTAGGGATTGCCCATGAGGAAGCAAAAGAACGTACCGTACGAGATGCAAATCTTAGAAAGCATACTCTGAATCCGGATTCAATTTTACCGAGATGTTTATCTAGCCAACAGTTAATCATTGCAATCAATCCTAATAATTTCTGAATCATAAATGATTGGGGGGGTAGTTTTATTTTTCTGTTTTTGAATCAAAGTTTGAAAGTATGCAATATAGATACCTGATATTCAATTTTTCTGTAAAAAGTTCTAATAATGTGATTCGTCAACGAAGAGGTGGTCGATGCCCATCTGTCTGAAATCGGTCAGGTCATTCGTCCGGTCATTTATATCCTGCTCCAGCTTTTCAAGTTTGGTCGCCAGGTTCTCCTTCTTTCTTTCCAGCCCTTTCTTTATCCAGCCAGTCACTTCATTGCCCTGCTGTTCGAATACGGCAATGTTCTCTTCGATACCCTCTATTTCCTGCATATATCTCCTGCTGTATTTCGGGGACTGGGGTATTTTTCCGAACTGGTCGTATGTCAGGATGATGCAGTCCCAGTTGTTGTTCTTGATGTCATGGAATATTCCGATACGTTTCTCAGGAAAATGACGATATAGTCTAAATCATTGAACTTAGAAAGTGAAAGATTAGAAGTTATTCAGTGTTTGAATTCCAAAAGCATGCGTTAAATTAGAATTTATTCGTATATTTACGACGCAATCAAAAAATATCTGTTTATGGAAATACCTAATATACTTATACGACAAATACAAAATGGGAATGTTATCTTATTTTTAGGAGCAGGTGCAACAAAAGGTGCAATTCATCCAGAAGGGAAAGACTCTCCTTCAGGAAAGGAACTGTCTAATCTGATTGCAGAACATTTTTTAGGTTCAGAATATAAAGATATGCCTTTAGCCTCTGTAGCTGAATATGCAATATCCGAAAGCAGTCTTTTCTCCGTACAGAAATTCATTGCTGATATTTTCTCTAAATATGAACCGGCTGAAGATTCACATATGTTAATTCCTACTTATAAATGGAAAGCTATTGTTACAACGAATTACGACACTATAATAGAAAAAGCTTATAGCTATTCGTCTAAAAAGAGACAAACTTTGGTGAAAATTGTCCAAGATGGAGAGTCGATAGATTCTAAAATACAGACCCCTAATGACCTTCTATACATGAAACTTCATGGATGTATAAACGAAGCATATAATGATAAAATTCCTTTTATACTCACTGTGGATCAGTATATAACACATAAACGTCACAGGGAAAGATTATTTTCAAAACTTTTGGATTTAGCAGGTAACTATCCTATTCTATTTATTGGTCATAGTCTTGAAGACCCCGACATACGTTCTATACTTTTAGAATTGAATAAAGAGATTGAAAACAGAGAAAGATCTTATATTGTTATTCCTGAAGCCAAAGAAGCTCAAAAAAGATTATGGCAAAGTAAAAAAATTACAATAATTGAGGCTACTTTTGCTAATTTTATGCAGAAATTGCAAGAAGAAGTCAAGGAAGATATGTTACTTGATTGGGAAACAAAAAAAGAAGATCTTGAAAAAAAATCTCATTTTTTCAGATATATCAACATTTCCAATTTTCATCCGAGTGAAAATATTATTAGTTATTTAGAGAACGATTTAGAATTTGTAACACCGGAGATTGAAACTACTTCTATATCACCTAACCTTTTTTATAAAGGTTATTCTAATGGTTGGCATTCAATAATTGAAAATTGGGATATCAAGAGGACTTCTTTAGATGATATTTTAGCCGAGCTATTTATTGATTTCGAAGAAGATAGTATGCCGCATCTATACTTGATTAAAGGGCATGCTGGTACAGGAAAAACTATACTTAACAAAAGAATAGCTTGGAGTGCTGGAATTGATTTTAACAAAAAAGCATTTTATTTACGCGATAATTCTATTTTAAGATATGACATTATAGAAGAGGTATATTCTTTAATCAAAGAACGTATCTATATTTTTGTGGATAATGCCAGCAAAAATGAGTCCGATATTTATAATTTAATTATAACATCTAAAAGAAATAATATACCTGTCACAATAATAACAACAGAAAGGACAAATATATGGAATGTTGAATGTGTTAAGATAAAGAATTTTGTTGAGCAATCATATGAGTTGAAATATTTGGATTTGAGAGAGATTAATGAATTGTTAGATAAATTAAGCCAAAACGATTCTTTAGGTGTCTTAAAAGGAAAAAGTAGAGATGTTCAAATTCAATCTTTTACAGAAAAAGCAGGTCGAGAATTACTAGTTGCATTATATGAAGCTACCCAAGGAAAATCATTCCAAGAAATTGTATGTGATGAATACAATAATATTCCTGATGAAGCTGCCAAGCCTCTTTACCTAGCAGTATGCCTTATGCATAGCATAGGCTCCTACACTAGAGCGGGGCTATTAAATCGTGTTTTCAATGTCAATTTTTCAGACTTTAAAGAGAAATTCTTTGAACCTCTTGAAAATCTTATATTGGATCGAAGAGATTATTATGTGAATGATTATGTGTATGAAAGTAGGCACAGACTTATTGCTGAGTTTGTAACTATGGGAATATTAACAAATGAACAAGAAAAATTTGATGAATACATTCGCATACTGAATCATTTAGACGTAGACTATAATTCTGATAAGAATGCTTTTTTATATTTGACAAATGGGAAAACTTTATTGAGAACATTTAGAAATTTAGATAACATACGACATTTGTATTTTATTGCCAGTAAAAAAAGTATTGATGATCCTAAACTGATGCAGCAAGAAGCTATTTTTGAAATGACAGCTCCTGGTGGAAATTCTAAAAGAGCAGAAGAGCTTTTGAAAAAAGCTAATGAACTTACAAATTCATCTGATATTCTAATACTACACTCCCTATCTGAATTGAAATATAATTTAGCAGAGAAAACGGAGAATATACTTCAAAAAAGAAAATATTTGCAGGAAACCGAGGATATATGCAAAGCGCTTTTAGCTAAAAGAGTGTATACTGCTCACCCATATCACACAATAATAAAATCCAAATTAGCAATACTTAAAATTTATTTAGATGAACAGGAATTAGCTCCTATTGAAAAAATATCTAAAGAAATAGAAAAATATATATCAATAGCTACGCAAGCATTTCCTGAAGAAACTTTTATTTTAGAAGCAAATGCTAATTTCAACACTCTTATGAATAATACACCTAAAGCTAAAGAACTATTAGAGGAGGCATTTCATCAAAACAATAGAAGTCCTTACTTAGCTTCTCGATTATCATCAATGTATGAGAATGAAGGATTTTTAGACAAAGCAATAGACGTTTTAAAGCAAACATTAGGAGCGCAACCTGCGGATAAAGACTTAAATTATAAAATGGGAGTTTTGTTGTCTAAAGAAGAAAATAAAAATCTAGATGATATTTTATTTTATTTAAGAAGATCTTTTACTAAAGGGGATAATCGATATCATGCACAATTTTGGTATGCACGTGCCTTATACTTAAACAACCAAATCTTAGAGGCGTTAAATTTATTCTCAGAATTAAAGGGTATAAATATTGATCCAAAAATCAAATATCATCCAAGGGGCATCCTTGAAAAAGAATTCACTGGTACCATTAATCGTTTATCTTTGAATTCAGGAATGGTCAGAAGGGATATATATGGAGATGATATTTTCTTTTTTAAACGTAATGAAAAAGGAGAGTCATTAGATGAATTGAAAAGGAATGATATAATTAGCTATAATGTAGGATTTAACTATTGTGGCCCTATTGCTGTAAATATTAAAATAAAACAGAATTGACCATAAAATATCAATAGCATACTCAAATTTTTGAGTATATTGTAAAGACAAGAGCAGGATGAGAGTGCAAAATAAACTGTGTCAGGTTATAATAATTATGTAAGCATCTGATAAAGTATACATTGTGGATTCTTGTCTGCAAAATAAACACGGCTCTTTCATTTAAAGTAGAAGTAATGATATATTGCTCCTTACCCGATTCGCAATGAATCGGGCTTTTCTTTTATTTCTGTATGTCAGATAGTTATACTTTTGTCTAAATCTGTTTTTTGTCATTTTTGGCGAAGAAAATGTAAAAGTCTGGTAAAGTCCATTGATACCTCCCTCATGAGTTCGGCCATCCCCTTTCTCTTGTCATCCCTCTTTTTACGGAGTCCTTTCCATATAGAGAACAGCAAGTGTACAATTCTTTGTATGGTATCAAGGTTTCTAGCGGCTCTTGTCTACTTGCGTTTTATCCTGTCTTGCAGTAGATTGCAATCCAGCGTCCAGTGCATGCTTTCTATCGATCAGTGATTGCGCACAACGAACCCAACGCCGGAGTGTCTGTTGGCAGACTGCTTGCTCACATACAGCCTCTTTTCAGCGGTCTGTGTGCCAGACGACTTCTTTACCGTGTTGGATTCATATTCTATAACCCTCATGTTTCCTCCCCATTTTTCCTTGTCGGCTATGATGTCAAGACCGTCAAAGATACGATAGGTTCCGGTTTCGATTATTTAAGCACTTATTTTGCTAAAAATCAAAGAAATCCGTATCATCGGAAGCATATCTTCCAATCATCGAATCGCCCCATGAATTATGAACCGTGCGAGCAAAAAGCGCCTTCACCACCCAAGGAAACACTCACTATAAAATAACAATATTTTTAAGTGAGCAACGAAATCTTAAATGAAAGAGCCGTGGGCAAAATAAAAGTTTTTTTTTATGTATCCCTTGGTATAATTAGAAATATTGCCTATCTTTGTGATAGAGATATTTGAATTTATGCAGAGAAACGCAATGTGCAGCAAGACTTTTGCTACTAATGTGTTACCTGTTACCTTTGAATTTAGTCCTTACTTTTTGACTTTCAAAAAGATAAAATCAATCACTTAGTTTTCAAAGGTAGAATGAATGCTTTTCGATTCTTGTCATATATAGTTTTATCCGACCAGTTTGCAAGGGTATTCAATCCCCACTTGTCCATTCTTTTGATTGTCATTTCGGCAGCTCGGTCGAGATAATTTTTTCCGTATCGACGATATAGGTTCCAGATACCGAAAGAGGCTGTATGTGTTTCGGGCGATATATTCTCGGAGTCGATGAAAAGTTCTCTGGACGGAAGTTCTTGAAACATATTTGTGCATTTGTCGGTGTTTTTCGTGTAGTAGTCTCCGACGGGGGCGACGCAATCGACCCCATAGGAGAGGAACAAATATCCGTCCGGGTCGATGAGCCACCAACGATCGTCGATCTGTTCTGTCCTGAAAAAACCCGTTGATTTTACTCGTTTGTTCAAATAGCCTCCATAACGGGAATAGTTGAAATTTTCTGTTTCGTTAATTTCGGTTTCTTCTTGCCGCCATTCTTTTTGAAGTTGTTCTTCGGAGTAAATTTTTCCTTCATAGTCGCCCAAGTTCCATTGACCGAACTTGTCGAAAGCGGGCTTATTCTCTAAGTACCTGTCGCCGGGATCGTCTTTTGACAAAGCGATCGATCGCAGTTCGATCGTAGGGTTATCGATAGGGGCTCTCATGCGTATGCCTATTGAATCTACTCCTGTCAAAGAGCCTCTTTTCCCTCCCAAGTTGATCCAGCCTGTTATTCTCGGTTGATTGGAAGTTGCTGCTATATCGTGTTTGGCAACGGGTAGTTCTCTGAAAAATCTCAGTGGAATGGTTAATTTGTTCCATGCGTTGGGAACATATGATATAAGTCGTAGTTCGTTGT
>ERZ773158.2505-NODE-2505-length-13342-cov-3.422368_pt1 | contig 13342 bp, 13 predicted proteins | sample MGYA00511918_ERZ773158 | MGnify/ENA primary metagenome ERZ773158 (study PRJEB29015, sample SAMEA2737876) | human gut metagenome | biome: human gut; feature: human-associated habitat; material: faeces | place: China | collected 2012 ...
GGTTACCGTCTTTGTCGATCTGAACGCCTTGTCCGTCTTCCAGTCCGTCTACGAAACCACCTTTATATTGCATACCGGCAACGGTTTTCAGAGAGCCCTGACCGTGAGGACGATTATTTTTCCAGTCTCCTTCGTAAACATCCCCGTTACTCCATTTATAGATACCTTTGCCTTCGCGTTTATTGTTTTTCCAGTCACCTTCATACACAGCACCGTTTGCCCAGGTAAAAGTGCCTCTTCCGTCCTGCATACCATCTTTAAAGTTTCCTACATATTTATCACCATTAGCATGATAATAAACCCCTGCACCGGTACGCTCACCTAAGAGATAAGAACCCTCATAGCGGTCTCCTGTATGGAAAAAGTAAGTCCCCTTTCCGTGTTGGATATCATCTGCCCAGTCGCCTTCATATTTATCGCCGTTGGTATATTCAAAAGTACCTTTTCCATGACGGACATCATCTTTCCAATCACCGTCATATTTACAGCCGTCGTCCCAGTTCATGGTTCCTTTGCCGTTTTTCTTGTCATTTTTCCAATGCCCGGAATATTTCGCACCGTTCGCCCAGGTATATGTACCTTCGCCCTCACGTTTATCATTTACCCAATGTCCTACGTATAAATCACCGTTATGATAATACATCGTTCCTTCACCATGCTGATAATCCTGATACCACATACCGTCGTAACGGTTATTATTCATAAAGTAATAAATACCTTTACCATGCTGTTGGTCCTGAAACCATTGACCTTCGTATTTTTCTCCATCAGGGAACATATAAATTCCGAATCCTTCACGTTTTCCTTTTATATACTCCCCTTCGTAGATATCACCGTTCTTAAAGACTGTCTTTCCTTTGCCATTCGGCTTGCGTCCCTTCATCTCTCCCGTATAGACGCTGCCATCCTTAAAAGTATAATTTCCAATCTTTATTTCAGTGGAGAATGTATCTTTTATTTTTCCGAAAAATCCGCTTTTTTTTCCTTCGTTATCTTGTGCCATTGCTCCTCCTTGAGCAAGGAGAGCTAGTAAAAGTGTAGTATATAGATATTTCCTCATTGGTTTTAGTAGTTACTCATTAAAATTACAATTTGGACAAAGATACGATTTCTCTCCCAAAAAAGCCCCCTACCGGAAAGTAATTTATGATATCTTTTTACCTGCTATGACCTCTTTTAATTTCTCTTTGCACAAATAACGCTGCGCCAAATCTTGTAATTCGGCAGGCGTAACCTCCTGTACAGCTTGCAAAGAACGTGAAAAATAGTCGTCTCCCAAGCCGGAAGTAGCTATAAAAATCCATGCATCCGACAGTGAAAAAGCCGATTCGTAGCTCCTGCACATTTCGCCAAGCATATAATTGCGCACCATAGACAGTTCCTCTACGGGCACAACCTCCTGATGTAAACGATCGATCTCATGATACACTTCCTGAATCAACGGTTCTACGTATTCATTATCCGTTTCCGTCGAAACAATCAGTAAACCACTATCCGGATAGAACATAATTCCTGCCGAAATACCATAAGTATATCCTTTCTCTTCCCGGATATTAGACATCAGGCGACTACCGAAGTAACCTCCGAATACAGTCATCAATACCCGTAACTTCAGATAATCGGGATGCTCACGGGTGATAGTAGTATATCCCATTTTTACGGCACTTTGCATCGCATCTTCCCGTTCCGTAAAAATCCGTTTCTCTGGCACGGCAATATAAGGGAAATTTAATTTCGATGTCTGCAACTGATATTGCCCGAATGGAGAGCCGAACGTATCCTTCACCCGTCGAATAATATCTTCCGTCACCTTGCCGGAAAGAAAAATAGAGCAATTGCCCGAATGATAATACCGTTCATAAAAATTACGAAGAACTTCGGGAGTGATAGCATGATAATCCTCCTCCACGACAATCTTCCCACATGGATGTTGTTCTCCGTAAAGAGACTGTAACAAACTACGATGTGCCAGAAAATCCACCTTGGAGGTATTGACCAGATATTGTTGGATATTAGTATCCAAAATCGTATGCAACTCCTTTTCCGGAAACAACGGCTCTTTAATCATCGACTCCACCACTTCCAACGTTTCCGCCACATATTTATTCAATGAATAAACAGTAATGTAAGCATAGTCCGAAGAACTGGATAATTCCAGCCATGAACCATAATAGTCCAGTTTTCCGGCAATTGTGGCAGCCGTATATTTCTTTGTGCCTTCACGCAGCATCCGGTTAGTAAACAATGCCTGCAATTTCTGCGACTGTTGCCAGCGTCCCCCACCGAAAAGTATATCCATGCGTACCACATCCTGCTCACCGGCATTGATTACAGTCAACGGAATACCATTAGGTAACGTAGTCCGGATAGGAGGAAGAATACGAAAATCTTTCAGGGTTTGTATTTCGGGTTGTATCTTACGATTCATATTATGACCTACTCTTCAAAAATTCTTCTGCACGTTCTAAATCCTGCGGTGTATCAATACCAATAGTTTCCACTTCGCTAATACCTACTTTAATTTTATATCCGTTTTCCAACCAGCGAAGTTGTTCCAGAGACTCAGCCAGTTCCAAAGAAGATTGCGGCAAGGCAGTTATTTCCTTCAATACGTCCGTGCGGTAAGCGTACAGACCAATATGCTTATAGTAAGTATGCCCTTTCAGCCAGTCCTGCTTTTCAGTATTACGCTGATAAGGAATAATGGAACGGCTGAAGTACAGTGCATTCCAGTTCTTGTTAACCACCACTTTCGGAGAGTTCACATTTTCCAAAACGGCAAACGGTTCATCGGCAGTGAAAGGTTTTACCAATGTGGCAATCTGTGTAGTCGGGTCTTCAAAACAAATTTTTACAGCATTAAGTTGTGAAGGCTGGATAAAAGGCTCATCACCTTGTATATTGACAACAACATCAAAATCACCTCCGATCTTAGTACAAGCTTCGTAACAACGGTCCGTACCACTTTTATGATCAACAGACGTCATTACCACTTTCCCTCCAAATGCTTTCACTGCAGCTTCGATCCGCTCATCGTCCGTAGCAACATAGGCATCGTCAAGTACCCCTGCTACCTGTTCATACACACGTTGTATCACTGTTTTTCCGCCCAAGATAGCCAATGGTTTCGCAGGGAAACGAGTGGATGCATAACGGGCAGGTATAATTCCCAGAAATTTCATATCTGATTTTATTTTAATTCTTCTAATCCTTTCACGATGTACTCCCTTTTCAGATCCTCCGGCTTCAACACCCGATCGTCAAAAGAGAGTAAATCAATATCCAGACAAACTTTTTCTTCTTTCTTATCTTCCGGACGACGACCGGCACATTTCTCGATAGCTTTCAATTCCTTCTTCACTTTTTCTTCTTCCGCTTCGGAGAAAAACAGTGCCACTTGATTGGAGAACAACGCCGGACTCCGGAAAAACAAAGGTTGTGTTTCCCGTTCGGTCGTGAAACGAATGGAAGGAAACAAATCCGCTAATCTCTTTCGTGCTAAAAGCAGATTCTCCTTCCGGTTGTAGTTACTTCCAATGCAAATAATACACTTGTGCATAAGAAGCTGATTCTTAATTAAACAGATCGTCCAATCCGGTTTCTTCAAAGACTTCACCGTCCGACGCTTCCGAACCGGCACAAGGATCAAATCCCTCAGGGAGTTTGAACTTCTCCTGCTGATCATATCCTAAAGTCGGGTCATCATATACTTTTTTCATATATTTCGCCCAGATAGGCAATGCAGCAGCAGCGCCCTGTCCATAAGTCATCGAACCGAAGTGGATATCACGTTCATCACCTCCTACCCAACAGCCGGACACCAATGAAGGCGTGAAGCCCATAAACCAGCTATCCGAGTTATCGTTTGTCGTACCTGTCTTACCACCCATATCAGCCGTGATACCATAGCGGCGCACCCGTGCTCCCGTTCCTTCGTTGATAACCGCACGAAGCATCACGAGCATCTTATATACACTGGAAACACTGATCACCTCCTCCATTTGTGGAGCAAATGTAGAAATCACATTACCCTCATTATCTTCGATGCGGGTAACGAATAAAGGAGCCACCCTGATACCTTTGTTGGCAAAGGCTGTATATGCACTTACCATTTCACCGACGGAAATCTCACAAGGACCCAGACAGAGTGAAACCACCGGATCAATGGCCTTATTACGTACTCCGAAACTATGAATCAACCGAACCAGTTCATACGGATTCAATTTCCCCATCAAATAAGCCGAAATCCAATTGTCCGAATTGGCCAATCCCCATTTCAAAGTTACCATTTCACCATAACGTTTTTTATTAGCGTTACGCGGCGACCACGGTTCTCCTGTTTCCGTAATCAATGTCTGCTCTACATGACGTACCTGATCACAAGGAGAAAAATTATTTTCCATGGCAAGCGTATACAAATATGGTTTGATAGTAGAACCGACCTGACGGCGACCTACCATTGCCATATCATATTGGAAATATACATAATTCGGTCCGCCCACATAAGCCTTCACGTGCCCGTTCAACGGATCCATTGACATAAATCCGGTTCGCAGGAAAGACTTATAATAACGGATTGAATCCATGGGTGTCATAATCGTATCCTTAGCTCCCGTCCAAGAAAACACAGTCATTTCTTGCGGTGTATCAAAAGCCTTTCTGATTTCCTGCTCGGACGCTCCCGCTTCATTCATCAAACGATAACGGTCAGTTTGCTTCATTGCTTTTGTCAGCAATTCCTCTACAAGTTTTGCCGATATAGACCTCGCATACGGAGCATTCTTACTTCCCACTTTTTCTTTAAAGAATAATGGTTGCAAGAAGCTCAGATGTTCTTCTACCGCTTCTTCAGCATATTGTTGCATGTGCGAGTTAAGAGTTGTGTAGATTTTCAGTCCGTCAGTGTAGACATTATAATTTGTCCCGTCCTTCTTTTTATTCTTTGCACACCAACCGTATAGCGGATTTGTTTCCCAAGCAAGAGAATCCTCGTAGTATTTTTGCATCTGCCAGCCCCGATAGGTACTTTTGACAGGTTTCGGTGCCGTCATTACTCCACGAAGATATTCACGGAAATAAGTTGCCATTCCTTCCTTGTGGTCAACACGATTATAAGTCAATTTCAACGGGAGAGCTTTCAGGGAATCGCATTCTGCCTCAGTGATATAACCAGCCTTGCGCATTTGCTCAAGCACCACATTCCGGCGACCACGAGAACGCTCATTAAAGCGAACAGGGTTATAGAGTGACGGATTCTTACACATACCTACCAAAGTAGCAGCCTGTTCAACTTTCAGTTCCTTCGGTTCACATCCGAAATACGTGTGTGCAGCAGTTTTAATCCCCACAGCATTATTCAAGAAGTCGAACTTATTCAGATACATACTTAGGATTTCCTCTTTAGTATAATAACGTTCCAGTTTCACGGCAATCACCCATTCAATCGGCTTTTGGAAAAGGCGTTGAAGAGTATTACGTGCCACATTCTCAGTAAACAGCTGTTTTGCAAGCTGTTGAGACAAGGTACTACCCCCACCCGCATTTTTTTGAAACATCAGACCTCGTTTCACAAATGCACGAAACAACGCTTTGGCGTCAATTCCGGAATGCTCTACAAAGCGCACATCTTCCGTAGCGATTAAAGCATTGATAATATTAGGCGACAAATCCTTGTAGGCCGTATATACACGATTTTCTTTGCTGTACGACCAGGTTCCGAGCACCTTTCCGTCTTCAGAGAAAATTTCCGTTGCAAATTTATAATTTGGATTTTCCAGTTCCTCTACAGGGGGCATATAACCTATCCAACCTTTTGAAATAGAAACAAAGATAACAACGATAGCCAATACCACGACTGCCAATAAAATCCAAAGAGCTTTTATTATTTTTCGAATCATGTTTATTCTTACTTAAAAAGATGCTTAAATTAAGATGCAAAGGTAGATAAAATCCGGAACGCAACCAACGAGTTTGATTATTATTTCAGTTTTGTTAAATACCTTAAGGCTAAATATGCCTAACTCGTGATTGAGAAGTGATTAACAATAATTTGTATAAACGCAAAACAGGCGGGATTTTTCCCGCCTGTCATTCATACCTAATTATATCTTCTAAGATACCAATTACATTGTTGCCGCCTGTACACCGATCACTCCGGCAATTGCACCGGCAACAGCAATAATCACTTTCAAAATCATGCTCCAAGTTTTTTTCATAGATTTTCTACTTTTCAAATTAAACATTTAAAAATACTATTAACTGTCAATTAGCAGACATCAATTAAACAGACGGATCAGGTGTTACTCCACCTCCTCCTTCTCCACCACCTTCACCCGGATTTTCCGGGTCTTCGGGAGATACGACCACGCTGTTCTTCTTCAGATATTCATCCAGACTGATCAGGTCCAGCTTTTCATCTTCACGGGTCGCAGATTTTGTGATACGCAACTCTTTATTTGCCTGAAAGAAAATACGGACACTCTCCACACTCTTGGCTGTAATATCCTTTGCCAGATCTGCACCTTTCGAACGGGCAGCCAACATAAATACACCCAGGCCTTCGATATTCACCGACTTACCTTCCAGCAACTGTTCCTTCATCTTATCCACGAAGTTCTGAATCACACTCTTGATATCACCGACAGAAAGCGAAGAACGATCCCTCATTTTCTCTGCAAGATATTTCAAACTGACAGACTGTCCCAAGGTAATCAGATGCGGATAAAATCTCTTAGGAGAATTGGGAACACGCGGATCCGTTGGCCGCGTAACGACTTTGTAAATTACACTCATACTACGTTTTTTTAAGATTCAAATTCAAGTTATTTTATTCACATTTCGTTGATCAACGATGCAAAGGTGCAGTTTTTATTTCGTATAGAAAAGGAAAAAGCCCCTGTCGGAGCTCTTTTTATTTAGGATAGATTATAAACAGCTATTAATCAATAAAATATATCAACGATCTTCCCAGACAGTTGATATACAAAGGAAATTCATACTGGCATTTACGCCAACATGAGGGCATCGGTCAAGTATGTACCGCTGTACTTTCCCCAACCGATAAGATGTAGGGATTCATGTATATAGCATGAATTAGGGGCCTACATATTTCATAAATCTAATAGGATATATTCACGATTGCCTCTTTAATACAGTCAACGATATAGCGAACATCATCATCTGATACATAAGGACCAGCAGGGAGACACATACCTACCTTGAAGAGATCTTCCTCGACTCCATTTGTGTAGACAGGTGCATCAGCATATGCAGGCTGTTTATGCATTGGCTTCCAAACTGGACGACACTCAACCTTCTTGCTGAGCATGAACACACGCATAGCCTCCACATTATCATTTGGCTGACAATCGGTAGTAGGAGACTCAACAGCATGAATAACACCTGCAGCACCACCAACAGCAGTCTTGATGACCTCCTTGTAAGCATTCTCCTGGCCTACGACCTTCACCTCCGGATCAAGCACCATGGTACAAAGCCAGTAGTTAGAATCATACTTTGGATCATTTGGTTACTTATTGATGCGAATACCAGGAATGTCCTTCATCAAATCCTCATACAGAGCCTGAACGTGCTTATGGTGAGCAATGTGCTGATCGAGTACCGTCATTTGACCACGACCAATACCCGCGCATACATTTGACATACGATAGTTGAAACCGATAGCTGTATGCTGATAGTAAGGATATGCATCACGAGCCTGAGTAGCGTACCACATGATTGTGTTTGCATCCTCAGCATTACGACAAATCAAAGCACCACCACCTGAAGTAGTAATCATTTTGTTACCATTGAATGAGAGTACACCAAACTTACCGAAAGTACCAAGGATCTGACCGTTGAAACGAGATCCCATACCCTCAGCAGCATCTTCGATAATAGGAATATCATACTTATTTGCAATCTCCATAATGCGATCAATCTGATATGGCATACCATAGAGCGCTACTGGGATGATTGCCTTTGGATATTTACCCGTCTTCTCCTTTCGATCGAGAATAGCCTTCTCAAGTAATTCAGGATCCATATTCCATGTATCCTTCTCAGATCCAATGAATACTGGTTTAGCACCAAGATATGTAATAGGGTGAGATGAAGCACAGAAGGTGAAGCTTTGTACACATACCTCATCGCCAGCTTTAACACCAGCAGCAATCAATGCCAAGTGAACGGCACCTGTTCCTGCTGAGAGACAAACAACCTTAGAATCTTTCAACTCAGGATTCAAATGCCAAGAAGCCTGAGTAGCTTCTGGCCAACGAGAATCACCATATACAGCACTCTCATTATTACCTGTCACGAACTTTCGGAGTTTATCTTCGAAAGCATTTACGTTCGGTCCCATTGGAACAACCCAATTAGTATCAAAAGCTTCCTTTACATACTTTTGCTCCCATCCCTCCTCACTCATATGAGCAAGACAGAGATAAATAGTTTTTCTTTCTGACATATTATTGTATAATATTTTAAAAATCAATTAGTTATTACCATTAAATGGATCCATAGTTACCCATTCACCACCTTCCTGATTTATATCATCACGAAATAGGACTTTCTTTATGGTTGTAAAGAACACACGAATATCCATCCACAAGCTGATGTGGCGAACGTAATATACATCCAGTTCAAACTTCTTTGACCAAGATATATTATTACGGCCATTCACCTGTGCCCAACCGGTAAGACCGGGACGGACTTGATGTTTGATCATATATCGCGGGATTTCTTCCTTAAATTTTTCAACGAAAAACGGCCGTTCCGGTCTCGGTCCCACAAGACTCATATCCCCCAATGCCATATCGCCCTTCAAAATATTAATCAACTGCGGTAACTCGTCAATTGAAGTTGATCGAACGAAAGCACCAATAGGTGTGATGCGATCTGCATCAGGCAACAAGTTACCATCTGCATCACGCTCGTCAGTCATAGTCTTAAATTTCAGAGCCTTGAAAATTTTCTCATTTTTTCCTGGACGATTTTGGGTAAAAAAAACTCCTGCGCCCTTATTCGCAAAATGCAATAAGATAACAGTAGTAATAAATATTGGTGACAACAAGATTAGTCCAATCAAAGCACCGAAGAAACTAATTGGTCTCTTCACGCATGTCATATAGAATTTCTGACTAGCAGTAAAATTTATTTCCATTATATCAATTCTATTAATTCATTTAATGCCTTAACTTTCATTTTTGGCAAATACTCCACACCTACAGATTCAAATGTCTGTTTGTGAATATTCTCACCATTATCGAGCAAGCAAACCGTATTCCACCCTAACTGATTTGGTGCAAAGAAATCCTTCTTTGGATTATCTCCAACATAAGTAAACTCAGCATTAGGGTATCGCTTCATGAAATACTCATAGTTTGCTAGCGATGGTTTCTCACTTCCGAATTCTTCTGATATAACAACATCATTATTATTTATCCATCGATTCAAGCCCAATGCATTGAATTTATTTCTTTGTTGAACTGATCGTCCATCAGAAATCAGCCCCAAAATGCAGCCATCTTCTTTCAAACGATTCAGTAAATCTGAAACTTCAGGAAGCAACTGCCAAGTAGGCTTAAAATTTCGATATATATCAAGATAATCTTTCACATGGATAGACAAACCAAGAAAGGAATTCAACTCGTCAAAAGTATTTTTACCTTCATGGTAAGCCCTAAGCATTTCCTTAAAAGATTTCGCCTCAAGTATATTCACCGAATCACTACAACCTTCACAATGGCGTGCAGCATATCTGGCAATCTCCTTGTAAGCTGATTCTAGATATTTTATCTCCTTGCTTAGCGTATCATCAAGATCGAAGCAAACAACTTTATACATTTAACTATAAAAACATTAAACCTCTACCTACGCGTAAACAGCATCATCGAAGCGCAACATCAACATATTATCTTTCCAATCATCAATGTAGGCAATTTTTTCACCAAGGAAATACTCCTTGATTAACATCTCAGGATAATTACCACCAGCAGCATAGCTCTGAGGATAGCCTCCTCCAAAACGAGGATTAATCTCAATACCAACAACATCTTCAGTTAATGGATTAAAGAATACCTGGATACAAATACATCCAATGCATCCTTCTATCTTATCTAAACGTTCCTTAATATAATCCATCAAAGGGCATTTCACTGTACGACCCTTATTAATTTCACCAGCACGTATCTTGATGCGCTCACGTGGGACAATACACTTCACGCAATTGTCCGTACCATAGTACATATCAATCGTATATTCTTTATAAGTTTCCTTATCAATGTACTCCATAAAGAGCAGCTTTGGATCATCAAGTATGTCCTGAGTTAACTCCTCTGCGTTTTTTATATAGTGAAGATTAGTACTCAAAGAACCATCGTAAGGCTTAGCGAACAATGGAAATGTAGGATTATACTTATCCACCGCCTTTGGTACACGGATATTGTGCTTCTCCAAGAAATCACCAGTGTTGCGTTTGTCACGACAGACTTTAATGAAATCCAAATCAGAAACACAAACTATAATATCATTGTCATTAAACAATTTCTTGTTTTCAGCCAACACCAACAGCTCTGTATCAATAGTTGGCACAATCATACCAATTTCATTCTTCTTGCAAATATCAAGTAACTGTGAAATATAATTCTCATCAGTTACACGAAGAACTTCAAAACAACCATCGCTTACGTAAGCAGCTGGTGCCAATTCCGGATTCATATCTGTAGTAAACACTTTAGCTTCTGCATAAAAGCGAACAAGTGTTTCTTTAAAATCTCTAACTAATGCAACCCGCTGACCTGCTGAGGTAATAATAATATTGTGATTCATTCTTATCTAATTACTAAATTAAAACTTATATATAAACTTCTACATATGCTGCATAATAGCGTCATATGTATGTTGAACTGTATAATTGTCCAAAAAGAATTGATAACCTCTTTCTCCCATTTTTTTACGATCCCGCTTTAACATTTCATCAACAATACATATAAACAGATTTACATCATCGCTTTCGCAATATAGCCCATAACCATTCTTTACCGCAATTTCACCCGCATCGCAATTTTTATCCGTAACAGCTATAATGGGCATCTTACTCAAAAGATAAGGTAATAGTCTACTAGGGTAATTGGGAATCGTAAAGCGATAATCAAGAAATATCATACCCACATCACAAGCATCAACTAATTGGTCGTAATCATTCTTAGGAAGACTCTTAAAAACAGAAACAGACTTTGGGCTGTTTGCGTTATACCATGATTCAAGAATAGGATAATCAACTCCATTGCCAACTATTACAAAGTGGCAATCCGTTCGATTCATATTCACTTTCATACATTCAATTAAGAAAAGAATTCCCTGAGGTTTGCCTAGATTTCCGCCATAAATAAAAATTGGGACCTCCAATGGTAATCCATACTTTGAACGAATAGCATTTTTTTGATCCTTACTTAGCTCGGATTTTAATTTTGGAACTTCATAAGAGTTAGGACATATTTCAACTTTAGAAGGAGTTATTTCCTTATTATGCTCCATTACATATTTTACATTGGCTGGACTCATACATCCGATCCAATCAGAAATACGATACATTTTTTTTTCCTTATGTCTAAAATAATAATACAATAAACCTTTTATTCCATTTTTAGACAACATACCTAAATCAACAGCATTCTGAGGGAAAATATCCTTAAGCATTAAATATGTCATCGCTTGCGGGTTCTTATCTTTTACCCATTTAATCACCTCAGTAAATGTAATTGGAGGTGTAGAATAAAGAATAACATCAAATCGTATATTCCCAAAATAATATTTAATCGCAGATTTAAACTGTTTTTCAAGAAGTATTTGACCTAAACCTTTTTCTATTACATTCGTTTTCTGGACATTTAATGTTTTAATATTCAGATAATGAACACCTTTTTTTTCCCTTAATGTTGTGGGCTTACCTTCTCTTCTCTCACAAGGAGAAACAATAAATACTTCATGGCCTTCTTGATGAAATTTTTTCATCAGGTTTGGGTAGATATTATTTTCATTTATATCCACCATTTTATACATTGTAAGGAATAGAATATTCATTCTTGATATTTTTATTTCAGTAATAATGATAAATTATTCTTGAAGTTTTTAGATACATCTTTTATGTTAAAATGTTTTTTTGCATAGCTATAATTATCAATGCATATTTTATTATAAAAATTATTATCATGAAATAGGGATATTAAATCTTCATTACTATTATTATCCCAAGTGCTCTTATTGTCATTAATTACTAAGTTAGAACATACGCAAGCAATTACTTTGAACGATGCCACGTCAGAAGGTCCGAATGCAATAATTGGCTTGGCATAACTCATATATTCTGGTATTTTTGTAGATACTGATAACATCGTCAATTTATGATAAGCAGGATCGATCGATTCCACATGAAGAAAGACATCTGATGCTTCCATTTGCTTTTTTAATATATCACCAGTTAAACCATCGCATAGTTCCACACGATACTTTTTGAATTGTTTTATCACATCATCACTTAATCTAGAAAAGGTATACACTTTAAGCTTTACTGAAACGGATATATTTGGACATATATTCTCACGCAAATATTTTGCAAAACGGCAGAGCTCAACATCTCTTCCTAAGTGTAATCCTCCAAAATAACATATATTTACGACATCAGTAGACAGTGACGTGATTTTTTTTTCATCATCAATATCTACGATATTCATAATTGGTAAAAAATATTTATTATAATATAGAGAATAATCATGTGCCATTTGTTCGCCTATAGCAAATAGTAAAGACGAATGATTGATTGTGTTGCGATATTGTTTCTTGAGCCACTTAATATATAAAGTAGTAGATGGATTAATTACATAATCGTCTGTAAAGTATGTAGCAAGAGGAATATTTAACATTTTCGATATTTCGATAGCAACCTTGTGGGAAAATACAGAATTCCCTCCTACATAAAAAATAATTTCAGGCTTTTGATTAAAAAGCCATTCTTTTAGATCTCTCGTACACCATGCACTAAATTGCCACATTAATGAACGTAATAGCAATTTTAAAGATGTCTGTTTACTATGAGAACTGCTTATGTTTTCTGATTTTTTGTATAGTAAATTGTTAGAATTAATTATTTTTCCACATTTCGTCCTACAGAAAATTGACTTCAAAGCATTTTTATCAGTAATCAAATAATAATCTTCACACCTGTCATAATAAGGCTCACCTTGAGGTGTAAAATACAACTGGCATAATTCTTTCTTGTCAATACCAGTATTTACAACTAATTATTCCTCAATATTTTATAAGCAATAAGTCAGGAATATGG
>ERZ773158.2509-NODE-2509-length-13335-cov-8.360693_pt1 | contig 13335 bp, 8 predicted proteins | sample MGYA00511918_ERZ773158 | MGnify/ENA primary metagenome ERZ773158 (study PRJEB29015, sample SAMEA2737876) | human gut metagenome | biome: human gut; feature: human-associated habitat; material: faeces | place: China | collected 2012 ...
TTTATTATTATAAATGTCAATAGTAGATAACATAATTCCTAAAATTATAAAATGACAAATGTCAAACAATAATCTTAAAAGAGAATATACATGATTCAAACTGAAATGTCAAATCAATATAAAAAAAATAATGTCATTTTATATGGGCAAAAATATTGACAATATATGTTAAATGGGTTACTCTTTTAACAGATAGTAACAGTTAATAAACATAAAATTATTTAAAGTAAGAATGTGGAGGTAAAATTAATGAATTTTAACAGAAAGTGCAGTGAAAATTATTGTTTAGGGCTTGACGTTGGAACAGCAAGCGTGGGGTATTGCGTTATAGATGAAAATGGAAAGTTGTTTAAAATTAACCGAAAAGGTGATAACGGAAATAATAAAAGGAACAGTTTATGGGGAGTACGGACATTCAAGTCCGGTGAGCCTGCAAAAGGCTGCCGTATAAACAGAAGTACGAGACGAAGATATTCAAGAACACATACACGAATTTTAGAGTTAAGAAAAATAATGTCGGATATGGTATGCAAAGTTGATGAAAATTTCTTTGCAAGATTGGATGAATCATTTTTGTGGAAAGAGGATAAAAGTGATAAGGCAAAATCTGATTACATATTATTTGCAGACAAGGATTGTACAGACAAAGATTATTACGAGAAATATCAAACTATATATCATTTAAGAAAACACTTATTAGGGACGACAGAAAAAGCTGATGCAAGATTTATATATCTTGCATTGCATCACATGCTCAAGTATAGAGGAAACTTTTTATATGAAGGTCAAAAATTTACGGAACTTGATGATTTTAAAATCATTTATGAACAGTTTTTAACTTCATTAAAGGAATATTTAGAGATAGAGTGTAATTATGATCAAATTTCTTGTGAGAAAATTGAAAAAAAATTAAAAGAAAAAAAATCCAAAAAAGAAAAATATAATGAAGTATCGGAAATATTGAAAAAACTTGGATTAAATAAAAAGTATGCAGAAGCAGTAGCAAATGCGATTATAGGATATAAATTCAATGTTGCAACAATTATGAATGATAAGAATCTGTGTGATGAAAATGGTAAAGAAATGAGTGTTAGTTTTGCATCAGCAGATTATGAAGAGGAAGAACAAAAATTATCAGATGAACTTGGTGAAAAATTTTCTGTTATAGAAAACTTGAAAAGATTGTATAGCTGGTATGTGATAAAACAGATTATGCAGGGAAGTGACAAAAATCGTGTAAATTATTTATCAGAAGCAATGGTCGCAAAATACGAAAAACACCATGCGGAATTGAAAGAACTAAAAGAATTATTCAGAGATTATAAAACACAGAAAGAATATAGTGAATTTTTTCATAAAGAATTAAAAGCAGAACAAAAAGACGGTAAAATGAGTCCGGCATTTTTAAAAAGTTTCGGAAAGATTAAAAAAGGAGAGTATGTGCCTAATTATGCCAATTATATTAAGGGAATGAAACGATGCGGTGATACGCAATCAAAGGCAAGAGAAAACTTGTATAAATGTATTAAGGCACTATTAGGTGATGTTGCAAAAGATGATGAAAGATATATAAGAATATGTGCTGAAATGGAAAATGATTCATATCTTGAAAAGATTAATGATGTAAGTAATTCAGTTATACCATATCAGTTGAACGAAATGGAAATGGAGAAAATATTGGATATTCAGGGGGAATTTTATCCTGAATTAAAGAAGAACAAAGAGTTAATTTTGAAAATGCTAACTTCAAAGATACCGTATTTTGTGGGACCGTTAAATCCTGGCAGCAGGTTTGCATGGATGAGCAAAAAAGCCGGAATGGAAAATAAATCAGTATACCCGTGGAATGTAGAAGAGGTTGTTGATGTTGATAAAACGGCAGAAAAATTTATAACAAGAATGACTAATTATTGTACCTATTTGCCGGATGAAAAGGTACTTCCGAAACATTCGATAATTTATCAGTGGTATGAGGTTTTGACAGAACTTTCTCAAATAAGTATTGATAAGATAAAGTTTGGAAAAGAAATTAGAGATGATATAATACAGAATCTTTTTTTGAAGAAAGTTTCTGTATCGGGGAAGAATTTAAAAGAACATTTAAAAAAATCTGGTACATATAATGATATTGATAACAGGGTTATAAGGGGATATCAGGGTGGAGACAATTTTGCAAGCTCTATGAGCAGTTATATAACATTTAAAAATATATTCGGTGAAATAAATATGTCTAATATAGATATGATTGAACAGATTATCTACTGGCTTACAATATTTGATGACAAAAAAATCATAAAAAGAAAGATTGAACAGAATTACAAAGATAAAATAAATGATTCTCAGTTAAAGAGAATATTGAAAATTAAGTATACAGGCTGGGGACAGTTGTCTAAAAAATTCCTTACAGGAATTAAAGGTGATACAGGACATACAATTATAGAAATGCTTGAAGAGGGCGATTTAAGATGGAAAGAAATTCCTAATCTGATTCAGATTATTAATAGAGATGAAAAAATAAAAACTGTTATTGAGGAAAACAGGTTAAGGTATAACGGTGAAGATGATTTGCCGGATATTATTGATAAATTGCATACGTCGCCTGCAAATAAACGCGGAATAAAGCAATGTGTGAAAGTTGTTGAAGAAATAATAGAGTATATGGGCAGAAAACCTGAACAGATATTTATTGAATTTGCAAGGGAAGAGGGGGAAAAAGTAGAGACAAAAAAGGTAAAGGATAAGCTGGATAAAGCTATAGGCAAGTTAAAACAAGAATTTAAAGACTATTATAATGATGATATTAAACAAGAATTAAAAGATAATGAGAAAAGGCTTGATGAGGAAAAAGTAAGGTTATATTTTTCGCAGAACGGCAAGAGTTTGTATTCTGCTCCAAGTGCAAGTAATCAATTAAGCCTTGATAATCTCAATCAGTATGATGTAGACCATATTATACCTTATTCAATCAGTCAAGATGACAGTATGGATAACAAAGTTCTTGTTAAAAAGATTGAAAATCAGAACAAAGGAAATAGGATTGTTTCAGACGCATTTGGAAATAAAGCTGATTATAAGGAAATGCAAAATTATTGGGAGATGTTATATAAAGCAGGACTAATATCTGAGAAAAAATATAATAATCTTAATAAATCACTTGATGAAGTATTTTCTAAAGGATTTATTAACAGACAGCTTGTAGAGACAAGACAGATTGTAAAAAATGTGGCAAATTTAATAAGTGATTATTATGATGATAAGATTGAAGTAATAGAGGTAAAAGCACAATTAAGTTCATATATACGCAACAAATTTACGCAAGAAAAAAAGGATGATGATGGATTTTGGATTGAGAATACAGAAAATGCAATGTTTTTTAAGAATCGTGGATTAAATGATTATCATCATGCACATGATGCGTACCTTGCGTGCATAATAGGTCTTTATATACAGAAAGTATATCCGGGATGGAAAAATGAATTGAATTTCAAAAAGTACAGACGAGAATTTGAAAAGTATTATGAAGAACAAAAGAAATATAATACCAAATCAAAAAAGGAAATATATATTTCAATGCTTAACAGATTTACAAAGAATTATGAAAAAGCAGGGTGGAACGGTGAAGAAATTATTGAGTATATGAGAAAAATCTTTTGTTACAGAGATGTAATGATTTCTAAAAAAACAGAAGAAAATACCGGTAGTTTTTATAATCAGACAAGATACCCAAAAGAGAAATTGGATGGAAATAAGAAAGAAACTAAACTTATTCCATTAAAGAGTGGAAATAATCTAAGAGGAAAAGAGGGACTTAAAGAACTTTCGGTAGAAAAATATGGCGGATACCAGGGGGGCGAATGTGCATATTTTGTTCTTGTAAAATATTATACTGTTAAAAAGAAAAAGAAAACAGAAGAAAAGCAGTGGAAAATGGAGTTTGTCGGTATTCCTACATATATTTCGTATGAGATTAATAAAGAAAATATCAATTTAAAACAATATATATGTGATAAGTTAAAAAATAATACTGTGGAAATATTAAGAAATAAAATTTGCAAATATCAAGAACTTATGGATGAAGAAGGTAATAGATATTTTCTTGTTGGACCTACAGAAGTTGCTAATGCAAAACAATTTGTTCTTGGAAGCAGGTATCAGAAATTTAACAGATTATATTCATATATTAATAGTGAAAACTGGCACTATATAAGAACGGATGAACTTGAAAAAGAAATAGATGAGTTCTTTAAGCTGCTTCAGAATAAGATACATAATGAGTTTAAAGGCTATATCAAGGATATAGATAAAGTTATAGGAGCAAATACATCAAAGCTGGATATAGATAAAAAAATAGATTACTTTAATGAAATATATAAAATAGTACAGGCTAACAGTAGCCGTCCAGCTGTATCAAAATTCAATATTGCCGGCATAAGCGATGGGCTCGGAAGGAAAAGAAGCCTTCCTTTTAAGGATAAAATAATAATAGTTGACAAGTCAGTGACAGGAATTTACGAAAGGAGAACATGCTTTGAGTTGGAGAACGGTGGTAATACAAAGTCATGTTAAGTTGAGCTATAAAAATGATTTTATGATTGTTCGGGGTGATGAGGTTAAAATGATACATCTGAGTGAAATTAATACGGTGATTATTGATTCCACTCAGGTGTCATTGACATCATATTTGTTGTGTGAATTTGTAAAAAGAAAAATTAAGGTGATTTTTTGCGATGAAAAAAGAAATCCAAATAGCGAATTAGTTCCATATTATGGTGCTTATAATTCAAGTAAAAAAATTAAAAAACAGATTGCATGGAATGAAGAATATGCACAGGGAGTATGGACACAGATTGTTTGTCAAAAGATATTAAATCAGGCAAATCTTTTGAAAAAATATGAATTTGATTCTTACGAAAAGTTATCAGGATATGTAAGAGAAATGGAATTTTTTGATTCGACAAACCGTGAAGGACATGCTGCAAAAGTATATTTTAACAGTCTGTTCGGAAAGGGATTTTCAAGAGATGATATGAGCTCCGTAAATGCGGCATTAAATTATGGGTATGGGATTTTACTTTCCAATTTTAATAAAGAAATAGTTGCGGATGGTTATCTTACGCAGCTTGGAATAAAGCATATTAATGAATACAATCCTTTTAATCTGACGTGCGATTTAATGGAGCCTTTTCGTGTTCTTGTTGATGAAATTGTATACAATAATATAGAAAAAACATTTGATAAAGATTTTAAACTGTTGTTGGTTGATGTTCTTAATAGGAAAGTTATGTATTGTGGGCGTGAATACTATCTTACAAATGCAATTCAGATTTATCTTGATAAGATATTTGATGCTATTGAACATGAAAGTTTTGATACATCAATATTATATGAATTTGCATGAGTTTAAGATTTATGAGAGTTATGGTACTTTTTGATTTGCCCACAATTACAGAAAAGAATCGTGCCGAGTATAGAAAATTTCACAAGTTTCTGATACAGGAAGGATTTATTATGATGCAGGAATCTGTGTATACAAAACTTGCACTTAATGGAACAGTAGCCGAACTGATAAGAAAGAAAGTTAGAAAGAACAAACCGCCTGAAGGCTTAATTGAAATGCTTATTATAACTGAAAAGCAATTTAGCGGAATAGAATACATATCTGGTGAAGAACAGAACTGTGTTATAGATGGAGAGGAGCGACTGATTGTAATATGATAATGAGAATACCTTCATTTGAAAATGATATTGTTTTTTCTGAAAATTATATAAGTGTGCTTCATATACAAAACGGTACATTGTTTGCAAGAATAATAGGAAGCATTAACAGTCTTATAAACGGAGTTGAGGAGCTAAACGAAAAAATTATTTTTATCGATGAGGATGAAAAAATAATGAAGGCTTCCAAAGATATTATGCTTATTACTGATATATGGAATTTTGATTTTAATCAAAAGAAAATACAAAGTGCTTTGTTTCAGAAAATAGAAAAAATATATCAGCAAGAGTATGAAAGATTGAGTGATTTTCAGACACATTTTCAAAGTTTGCAGATAAATGCTATGGATGTATGGGAAGATTTACCGTTTGAATTTGAATACAAAGACAGTATCGGAGTGCAGGAATATCTTAAACTTCTAGGTTTAAAAATTGCAATGGGTGACAGAGATTCTAAAATCATAGATATTGTATTGATGATAATTGATGTTGTTGAATATTTTGGAATAGCAAAATTAGTTGTTTTTACTAATTTAAAACTTTATTTGTCTCAAAAAGAATTGGAAGAGGTTTATAAATACATCATGTATAAAAAAGTAATGGTTCTTTTGTTAGAAACAGGAGATGAGAAAGAATGTGTTAAAAATGAAAAAATTTTATTTGTAGATAGTGATTATGATGAAATTATGATGTATAATAATTAAATAGTAGTTGACATTCAGAGTAGAGATTAGTTGCTATAGTCCCAAAAACTCCTTGTATAATGTTATAATATACGAATTTGACATTTTAGGAGTATGTTATTTTGAATGGTAACAAAACAAAAGTTGCAGAAATGAAAGAGGTGATTAAATTTTAGGAGTATGTTATTTTGAATGGTAACAAAACCTTGGAAAGGATGGAATGGTTCTTCCTGCGATTTTAGGAGTATGTTATTTTGAATGGTAACAAAACTGAAGTGTCCTGTGTGTGTAAAAGGGTCTTATTTTAGGAGTATGTTATTTTGAATGGTAACAAAACAAAACTGTTTGCAGGAATGTTTACAAGTTTATTTTAGGAGTATGTTATTTTGAATGGTAACAAAACGCAAACAAAGATAGGCGTGAACTTATTAGTATTTTAGGAGTATGTTATTTTGAATGGTAACAAAACTGTACCCAGAAGCAGAGCATATGAGGGATAATTTTAGGAGTATGTTATTTTGAATGGTAACAAAACACAGAAAATGAAGTGGTTAATGGAACACATATTTTAGGAGTATGTTATTTTGAATGGATTTTATTATCCACTTCTTTGCCAAAAGAAAATTAAAGAAGCCGAAAATTAGGAAACAGATGAAAAGCCGTGTTGGAATATGTCGCAAATATAAAATGTTTGAGGTGAAACTATATGATTTTACATGATAAATATGATATAGCTGTTGACGAAAACATATGGATAGCAAAAAGGCTTCTTGTTGATGCTGTCTACAGTTCGGCAAATCTTGAGGAAATAGCGGTTACGTTTGCACAGACTCAGGATATTCTTAATAATGTAAATGTGTCAAAACTTACACCGATTGAGATAAATAAGGTATGCTGTTTGAGAGACGCATGGGAGTATATGATTGAGCATATTAATGACAGCCTTGATTTAGAATATTGAATGAATGTCCACGAAATTATTGCAAGATTTGATGTACCATATTCGTATTTAGGCAGAATAATGACTGATGATGTTATTATAAGCGGAACAAACTGGAGATCTGAAGTACATGGTGCTGAATACTATCATAAAGAAATCATGAAACTGCTTGACAATCCAAATGTTACAGACAGGGCAGTAAAAACAGGTTTATGGCTTATGAGGAGCCAGATATTTAAAGACGGAAACAAGAGAATCGGAAGTTTTGCAATTAATAAAATATTAATAGAAAACGGAAAAGGAATATTTAAAGTTCCGGTTGAACTAGATGGTACATTTAAACAGATGCTTGTTTCGTATTATGAAAGTAATAATGCAGATGAACTGGCAGAGTGGATATATGATAACTGCCTTGATGGAGTAAATCCGGTAAAAGTTAAGGAAAAAGCGGAAAATTATTAGAAGTAAATCAACAAATGTTAAAAAACTATAAATCAACAGCACGCTATTGACAGTGTGCTGTTATTTTTGTAATATATTAGAATATCTAGAAGAAACTATTTATCAAATTTTATGAAAAGGAATGAGCATATGTTTGGAGAAACATTGCATTGCGGTGAACTTATAAAGAGACTTAACGATGCACTTGGAAGAAAGGCTAATAATACGTTGATGTGCAATGATGTCACCCTTTCGCAGATTAAGGTCCTCGCAACTATCAGCGAGGCAGCCGATGAGACGATAACGCTAAAAGAACTTGAAAAGCATTTTGAAGTTAAACAGGCAACGATGGCAGGAATTGCTGCACGTCTGGAAAAAAATGGGATGATAGAGGGGTTTTATGATTCAAATGATAAAAGAATCAAACATGTAAAGCTCACGGCAAAAGGTGAGGAGATATGCAAGACGGCAAGAGCTTCAATGGATGAAAATGAGAGGGAACTTTTAAAGGCACTTAATGATGATGAAAAAGGACAGCTTAGAAATCTTTTGCAGAAAGTATATGACAGTATCAAGTCATGCTGACTGTAGACTTATAAGGTGAATTTAATCGAAGGGAGAATGATAAAAATATGATAAAAACATTAGCAAAATGTATTGGCAAATATAAAAAAGAATCAATTATAACGCCAATATTTACTGCAGTTGAAGTTTTTTTGGAAATTCTTATTCCATTTATAACAGCCTCAATAATTGATAAAGGAATACAGGCCGGAGATATGAGAAAGGTTGGTATTTATGGTGGAATAATGCTTATTATAGCATTTTTGAGCCTTTTTTGTGGTATACAGGCAGGAAAGTATGGGGCGGCAGCATCAACAGGATTTGCGTGTAATCTGAGAGAGAAAATGTATGAAAATATACAGACATTTTCATTTTCTAATATTGATAAATTCAGTACAGCAGGTCTTGTAACACGTATGACAACTGATGTAACTAATGTACAGAATGCTTATCAGATGATAATAAGGAGTGTTGTGAGAGCACCTCTCATGATGATTTGCAGTATTACAATGTGTGTAATAATAAGTCCGAGATTAAGTATTATATTTCTTGTTGCACTTATATTTTTAGGATTTGTACTTTTCTTTATTATATATAAAGTAACACCGGTTTTTACATCAGGTTTTGAAAAATATGATGAACTCAATGCGAGTGTTCAGGAGAATATTTCAGGAATTCGTGTTGTTAAGGCATTTGTACGTGAGGAGCATGAAAATAAAAAGTTTAATAAAGCGGCAGATAATCTTTATAAAACATTTGTTAAAGCCGAGTCATTTCTTGCATTTAACAATCCGACTATGATGCTTGTTGTATATGGATGTATTGTTGCATTGTCATGGTTTGCTTCACATTTTATTGTGTCGGGTTCAATTACAACTGGTAATCTTACATCAATGTTCAGTTACGTAATGAACATGCTTATGGCACTTATGATACTTTCAATGATATTTGTAATGGTTTCAATGAGTGCGGCAAGTGCAAGGCGTATTTCAGAAGTTCTTAATGAAAAAGCGGACCTTGCCAATCCGGAAAAACCTTATGAAGAAGTGGAAGACGGAAGAATCGATTTTAATCATGTTAATTTTTCATACAGAAAAAACAGTACAGAGGATACTTTACATGATATTGATATTCATATTAATGCAGGTGAGACAATTGGTATTATTGGTGGTACAGGATGCGGAAAATCAAGTTTTGTGAGCCTTATAAGCCGTCTTTATGATGTTACTGAAGGTTCTGTATGTGTTGGCGGAAAAGATGTAAGAACTTATGATATGGATGCACTCCGTAATCAGGTGGCTGTAGTATTACAGAAAAATGTCCTGTTTTCAGGAACAATACTTGACAATCTCAGATGGGGTGATGACAATGCTTCATATGAAGATTGTGTTGAGGCATGTAAACAGGCATGTGCTGATGAATTTATCGAGAGAATGCCTAAGAAGTATGATACATGGATAGAACAGGGCGGTACTAATGTTTCAGGTGGTCAGAGACAGAGACTCTGTATTGCGAGAGCATTGCTTAAAAAACCAAAGGTTCTTATTCTTGATGATTCGACAAGTGCTGTAGATACTGCAACAGACGCAAAAATCAAACAGGCATTTGCCCAGAAAATTCCGGGAACAACAAAGCTTATAGTTTCGCAGAGAATTTCAAGTATTCAGGATGCCGACAGAATTATTGTTCTTGAAGATGGAAAAGTCAGTGGCTTTGATACACATGAGAATCTTATGGAAAATAACAAAGTTTACCGCGAAATCTGTGAAGTTCAGATGCAGGGCGGCGGCGATTTCGACGAATCGGCAGAATAGTGAGAATAGGAGGAAGACATGAAAAATAAAAATGAGAACAAAGAGAAGAATCCGCTTTTATTATTAAAAAGACTTCTTTCTTATATAGTAAAAAATTATAAATTGGCATGTTTCATGGTGGTCGTTTGCATATTGGTTTCGGCAATTACGACATTGTGTGGAACTTTATTTATACAGAAACTTATTGATAATTACATTGTGCCTCTTACCCAGATGGCAGTTCCTGATTATTCACCGCTTGCACAGGCTCTTTTAAAACTTGTAGCAATATTTGCAGTGGGTGTTTTATGTTCCTACGGATATAACAGAATTATGGTAAATGTTGGTCAGGGTACTATGAAAAAGCTCCGTACAGAGATGTTTACTAACATGGAATCACTTCCAATCAGATATTTTGATACACATGCACATGGAGATATAATGTCGGTATATACAAATGATATTGATACATTAAGACAGCTTATAAGCCAGAGTATTCCACAGGTTCTTAATTCACTTATAACACTTGTATCAACATTTGTAAGTATGATAGTTCTTGATATACCACTTACAATTGTATCTGTTATTATGGTTGCAATTATGCTTTTTGTGACATCAAAGCTTTCCGCTGCATCTGGCAGATATTTCATTGAACAGCAGAAAGATATCGGTAAAGTAAATGCTTATATTGAGGAAATGATGGAAGGGCAGAAGGTTGTTAAGGTATTCTGTCATGAGCAGGAAAGTCTTGAACAGTTTAAGCAGATTAATAACAAGTTAAGAGAAAGTGCCAACAATGCTAATAAAATTGCAAATATTACAATGCCTATCAATGAAAATATAGGAAATATAAGTTATGTTTTGTGTGCACTTGTAGGTGGTGTGCTTGCATTAAGCGGCTTTTCAGGACTTACAATTGGTACACTTGTAGCATTTCTTTCATTAAACAAGAGTTTCACACAGCCTGTAACACAGATAAGCCAGCAGGTAAGCAGTATTGTAATGGCTATGGCAGGTGCCGGCAGGGTATTTGACCTTTGTGATGAAGTACCAGAGACAGATGAAGGTGATGTTGAACTTGTAAATATATGTTATGATTCAAATGGTGAAATCCATGAAACTGAAGAACTGACAGAGATGTGGGCATGGAAAAAACCAAATGCTGCAAACAAAGATGAAATGTATACAAGACTTCAGGGTGATGTTACATTTGATGGAGTTGATTTTGGATATAATCCTGACAAAATCGTGCTTCACGATATAAAAATGTTCGCAAAACCTGGTCAGAAGCTTGCGTTTGTAGGTTCTACCGGTGCCGGAAAGACAACAATTACCAACCTTATTAACAGGTTTTATGATATACAGGATGGTAAAATCCGTTATGATGGAATTAATATTAATCATATTAAAAAAGACGATTTACGCCGAAGCCTGGGCATTGTTTTACAGGATACCAACCTTTTTACAGGCACGATTATGGACAATATCAGATATGGAAGACTTAATGCAACTGATGAAGAATGTATGGCTGCCGCAAAGCTTGCTAATGCTGACGGATTTATAAAAAGACTTCCTGATGGTTATAACACAGTGCTTACCGGCGGTGGTGCGAACCTTAGTCAGGGACAGCGTCAGCTTCTTGCAATAGCGAGGGCGGCAGTTGCAGATCCTCCTGTTCTTATTCTTGATGAGGCGACTTCTTCTATTGATACACGTACAGAAAAACTTGTACAGCGTGGTATGGATGCACTTATGACAGGAAGAACTTCATTTGTTATCGCTCATCGTCTTTCTACGGTACGGAATGCAGACTGTATTATGGTTATGGAACAGGGAAGAATTATTGAGCGTGGTACACATGACCAGCTTATGGAAGAAAAAGGCAGATACTATCAGCTTTACACAGGAAAGTCAATCAGTGCGTAAGATTTTGATTAATTGGTATTAAATAAACATTTCAAAAACACGGGGTATAAAAATATGAAATATGCTTATATTAACGGAAAAATACTTGACGGAACCAAAGATATGCAGGTAAAAGAGGGCTTCGTCATACTTACGGACAATGATAAAATTGAGGATATTGTCAAGGCAGGCACGGATTTGAATGGATATGAAAAAGTTGATTTAAAACGCAGATATATTATGCCCGGTCTTATAAATATGCATGTTCACCTTGCAGGTAATGGCAAGCCGCAGAAAAAACAGCGTGATAATGAGAAACTTGTAAAAATACTTATGGGAAATGCACTTATGCGTTCAATTGCATACGGTATGGTTGCCGGATTTGCAAAAACAGAGCTTATGAGCGGTGTGACAACAATAAGAACGGTTGGCGGACTAGGAAGTTTTGATACAAAATTAAGAGATGAGATTAATGCGGGAACAAAGATGGGACCAAGAATACTTGCCGCTAATGAAGGGATTTCCGTGCCTGGCGGACATATGGCTGGCTCTGTTGCTGTTGCGGCGGACAGTATAGATACAGCCTTAAAACATCTGGAGCAATCGGAAAAAGAAAAGGTTGATTTGATAAAGCTTATGATTACTGGCGGCGTAATGGACGCAAAAGAAAAAGGTGTTCCGGGTGAACTGAAAATGTCTCCGGAAATGGTAAAGGTAGTCTGTGACAAGGCACATGAAAATGGCTATTTAGTTGCTGCACATGTCGAATCTCCGCAGGGGGTGCGTGTTGCTCTTGAAAATGGTGTTGACTCAATTGAACACGGTGCAAAAATTGATGATGATACAATTAAGTTATTCAAGGAAAGAAAAGCATTTCTTTGCACAACAATTTCGCCTGCACTTCCGTATGCATTGTTTGATCGTTCGATTACCAACGCAACTGAAGTTGAACAGTTTAACGGAAATGTTGTGTTTGAGGGAATAATTGCATGTGCGAAAGCGGCACTTGAAAATGATATACCTGTCGTTCTTGGCAATGATGTCGGATGTCCGTGGATTACACAGTATGATTTTTGGAGAGAATTGTATTATTTCCACAAATATACGGGTGTTTCCAATGCGTTTGCACTGTATACGGCAACTGCAAGAGCCGCCGAAATGGCGGGAATCGGTGATATTACCGGTACGCTCGAAAAAGATAAATGTGCAGATATGATTGTAACCGAGGAAAACCCACTCGATGACCTCAGAGCATTACGACATGTAAAAATGGTTGTCGCAAGAGGAACGATTA
>ERZ773158.2511-NODE-2511-length-13315-cov-9.585596_pt1 | contig 13315 bp, 5 predicted proteins | sample MGYA00511918_ERZ773158 | MGnify/ENA primary metagenome ERZ773158 (study PRJEB29015, sample SAMEA2737876) | human gut metagenome | biome: human gut; feature: human-associated habitat; material: faeces | place: China | collected 2012 ...
AAGGCATACCGCACAGACCTCCCTAGGTACCACACGTTTCTTCCTCTCCATCCATCTGCCTCATTTATCATGCATGATTCCGTGTAGTTATCGGGCTTCAACATGGCTTGCTGCCTTACCCACATGCATGACCTCATATGAGATTTCTGTTCGTCAGACCAGAGATTTGCCCGTGAGTTAGTATGTTCCTCACATCCAGCTTCCTTCAGATTCCATCTCACGATGAACACCCTTGCCTTCGGCTATATCCTTCCCACTACCGGGTGGATTCGGGACTTTAACCCGTTAGAAACGTGCGCCGCTAGGCGCACTCCAAAAAACCCATATCAGCGAATCAACGCTGATATGGGTTTTTTTATACACAACCTTCTCCAAAGAATGAGTACTCTTATTTATTGCTGATAGCTGCCTGAGCTGCTGCTAAACGAGCGATTGGTACACGGAATGGTGAGCAGGAAACATAGTCTAAACCAATCTTGTGGCAGAATTCTACGGAAGAAGGATCTCCACCGTGCTCTCCACAGATACCAACATGAAGTTTTGGATTTACTGGTTTACCAAGTTTGATTGCCATATCCATTAACTTACCAACACCATTCTGGTCAAGTTTTGCAAATGGATCGTTCTCGAAGATCTTTGTATCATAGTAAGCATTTAAGAACTTACCAGCATCATCACGGGAGAATCCAAATGTCATCTGTGTTAAGTCGTTAGTACCGAAGCAGAAGAAATCAGCTTCTGTAGCGATCTCGTCAGCAGTAAGAGCTGCTCTTGGGATCTCGATCATTGTACCAACTTCGTACTCTAAGTTAACGCCTGCTGCTGCGATCTCAGCGTCAGCTGTCTCAACAACTACATTCTTAACGAATTTTAATTCTTTTACTTCACATACAAGTGGAATCATGATTTCTGGTTTTACTGTCCATTCTGGATGATTCTTCTGTACGTTGATAGCTGCACGGATAACAGCTTTTGTCTGCATCTTAGCAATTTCTGGATAAGTAACTGCAAGACGGCATCCTCTGTGTCCCATCATTGGGTTGAACTCATGTAAAGAAGCGATGATGTTCTTGATTGTCTCAACGGATTTACCCTGAGCTTTTGCAAGTTTCTCGATATCTGCTTCTTCAGTTGGAACGAACTCATGAAGAGGTGGATCAAGGAAACGGATTGTAACTGGGTTACCTTCCAATGCTTCGTAAAGTGCTTCGAAGTCTCCCTGCTGATATGGAAGGATCTTCTCAAGAGCTGCTTCTCTCTCTTCTACTGTATCGGAGCAGATCATCTCACGGAATGCAGCGATTCTGCTTTCCTCGAAGAACATATGCTCTGTACGGCAAAGACCGATACCTTCTGCACCAAGCTCACGAGCTTTCTTAGCATCTTCCGGAGTATCTGCATTTGTACGAACTTTTAATGTTCTGAATTTGTCAGCCCAAGCCATAACACGACCGAACTCACCAGCGATTGTAGCATCAACTGTTGGGATTAATGTTCCATAGATGTTACCTGTTGTACCATCGATAGAGATTTCAGATCCCTCAACGAATGTCTGTCCACCTAATGTGAATGTCTTATTCTCTTCATCCATAGCGATTTCGCCGCATCCGGATACACAGCATGTTCCCATACCACGAGCAACTACGGCTGCGTGAGATGTCATACCACCACGAACTGTCAAGATACCCTGTGCAGCTTTCATACCAGTGATATCTTCTGGAGATGTCTCAAGACGTACTAAAACGACTTTCTCTCCTCTTTCAGCCCATTTCTCAGCATCATCAGCTGTGAATACAACTTTACCACAAGCAGCTCCTGGAGATGCTCCAAGACCTTTTCCAAGTGGAGTTGCAGCTTTTAATGCAGCAGCATCGAACTGTGGATGTAATAATGTATCTAAGTTACGAGGATCGATCATTAATACTGCTTCTTCCTCTGTCTTATGTCCTTCATCAACAAGGTCACAAGCGATCTTTAATGCTGCAGGAGCTGTTCTCTTACCGTTACGGCACTGTAACATGTAAAGTTTCTTGTTCTCTACAGTGAACTCCATATCCTGCATATCATGGTAGTGATTCTCAAGAGTCTCGCATACTTTTAAGAATTCAGCGTAAGCTTCTGGGAATTCCTGCTCCATCTGTGCGATTGGCATTGGAGTACGAACACCTGCAACTACGTCTTCACCCTGAGCATTGATTAAGAACTCACCCATAAGTTTGTTCTCACCTGTAGCTGGGTCACGGGTAAATGCAACACCTGTACCGGACTCGTTATTTAAGTTACCGAATACCATAGGCATTACGTTAACTGCAGTACCCCAGGAATATGGGATATCGTTATCACGACGATATACGTTTGCACGTGGGTTGTCCCATGAACGGAATACAGCCTCGATAGCAAGTTTTAACTGCTCAACAGGATCTGAAGGGAAATCTGTACCTAACTGATTCTTGTACTCAGCCTTGAACTGCTCTGCTAACTCTTTTAAGTCAGCTGCTGTAAGGTCGATATCAAATTTAACGCCTCTCTCTTCTTTCATCTTGTCGATGAGCTGCTCAAAGTATTTTTTACCAACTTCCATAACTACATCTGAGAACATCTGAATGAAACGTCTATATGAGTCATATACGAAACGCTCGAATGCAGGATCCGGATTACCTTTGATCATTGCAGCAACTACTTCGTCATTTAAACCAAGGTTTAAGATGGTATCCATCATACCTGGCATGGAAGCTCTTGCTCCTGAACGAACAGATACTAATAACGGATTCTCAAGATCGCCGAATTTCTTTCCGTTGATCTCTTCCATTTTCTTAACGCCTTCCATAGCCTGAGCCATGATCTCGTCGTTGATCTTGCGACCATCTTCATAGTACTGTGTACAAGCCTCTGTTGTGATTGTGAATCCCTGTGGTACAGGAAGTCCGATGCTTGTCATCTCTGCAAGGTTGGCACCTTTACCGCCAAGCAGGTTACGCATGGTCATGTCGCCTTCGCTAAACATATACACCCATTTGTTTGCCATTTTGATAATTCCTCCTAAAATAAATTACTATGTAATTATGGACACCGTATTTGTTTCCATAATCAAGCCATGTTATGTGCCTTTCTAAAACGCACATATTTATTCTAACATATTTTGTCTAAATAGCAACATTTTTTTTACTGTTTTTCCCTGTTTTTTTGTAACATTTTCACAATGTAAAACTTTGTTCCGTTATGTGGAACATTTTGGATTTGTTTATTTCTTTTTCCATTTTGCATACAGTGTGATTTTCCCCGTGCTGCCTTTCTTAATAGAGGTTACCTTTCTGGTACATTTTTTATCACGGTACCATCCTTTAAACACATACCCTTTTCTTGTTGGTGCTGCCAGTTTTATCATCTTTGAAGTAATGGTATATATTTTCGGATTTTTCTTATTATTTTTGCCTCCGTTTAATTTGTAGGTAATGGTGTACTTTTCCTTTGCCCATTTTGCATACAGTGTTACTTTTCCGGTACTGCCCTTTTTAATAGAGGTTACCTTTTTGGTACATTTTTTATCACAATACCATCCTTTAAACACATACCCTTTTTTTGACGGATTTGAAAGTTTTATCGTCTTTGAAGTGATTTTATATGTTTTGGGATTCTTCTTATTATTTTTGCCTCCATTCAGGTTATATGTAATCTGATACTGTGCTGCTTTCCACTGGGCATATAAAGTTACGACCTCATCTGCTTTTTTTGTCAGATTTTTTACATAGGCATTTTCCTCATAAAAGGTTCCCTTCCCATCTGGCTGCGTATTCCAGCCTGCAAATGTATATCCTTTCTTTTCAAACTTATTTTTTGAAAGTTTTTCCTTCTGACCCGCCGCACATGCTTTCTCACTCATTTTCCCTTTTGCTGCACCATTTCCATCAAATTTTATTGTATAAAGATATGGACACACGACAACCGGGACATTCCTCTTAAATGATTCTGCATTGATTTTATCTTTGGAGAGACTGGTTATTACATATATTTTTTCAGGTCCGTCTGTCGTTTCCCAGGAAAATGCTTCGCTGCCAATCTCTGTAATCGTCTTTGACAGCCTTATCTTCCCAAGCACGCCGCCGTCCTTATAAAACGCACAGATTCCAATTGTTTTTACCGCGGTCTGGGAAAGATCAAGTTCCCCCGTTAAATTTTTACAGGATAAAAAAGCATAACTGTCAATCGCCGTTAATGTTTTGGGGAATTTCACGGTTTTTAATCCACTGCAGGCAGAAAATGCACTACCGCCTATTTCTGTAACCAAAGTCTGGGATAAATCCATTTTCTCCAGTGAACTGCAGCCTGTAAATGTGCCAAATCCAATTTTCGTTATATTCTCTGGCAATTTCACCGTTTCCAATGCACTGCACCCCTCAAATGTTCCTTCCAATTCCGTTATCCCTGTCTGGGACAAATCTGCTTCTTCCAACAGCGTGCAGTCTGCAAACACACCCGCTCCATCATTCACTTCCAGCACGTCAATATCTTCAAATCCGCCACACTTTACCTGACGGATGTTTTTATTTTTTACGGCAGCCAGTTCGAAATACCAGTCTCCTCTGAGCCACTTAGAAGGAATCAGACTGTAATACAACCCATCTTTCAGCAAACCATCAATCCGATATATCTGATGACTTGATAATTCTGCAATTTCTTCCGGTGTCAGATCAAAACACCTGTAAGAATACCCATGATACTCCCATTCTTTATCTACGGTATAAGAGTTGCTACTGCACCATGTAGCATCAACAAAAATCCATTTCGCATTTTCACTGTCATAAACAGCATTGTATTCATGTGCATGTCCCTCTAAATCCATACATGGAATCCCAATAGAAATACACAAGGTTCTCATAAGTTTTGCATAACCCGAACACATGGCCCGTTTTTGCTCGTATACCTCATAAGGTGACCAATAACTTGGCTTATTATTATAATAGGCGTAATAATCATAATAAGTTCTGTCCGCAACAAATGCCATGATCGCTTTTATTTTCTCATACTGTGTAGTACACCCGGCTACAGCCTGTAATGCAGCCTGTCTTAATTCCTCAAACTGGGCATCTGTTATAGCATTCCTTTCAGGATCTGTTAAAAAGTAATCCGGGTCTGCATATTTATTAATCAGAGTCCAGGCCTTCTGTTCCGCTGCAATCTGCTCTTCACTTGCGTCCCCCTTGATTGAAGTTTCTTCCCGTTCTTCTGTTTCTTCTTCCATTTCCGGCAGTTCTGTTTCTGTGTCTGGCTGCTCTGTCTCCTCCGGCTGTTCTTCTGTGTCTGGCTGCTCTGTCTCCTCTGACTGTTCTTCTGTGTCTGGCTGTTCTGTTTCTTCCGACTCTGGCTGCTCCGTATTCTCCCGTTTCTCCTGTTCGCCTGCCTGTGTCTCCTGACGTTCACGATCCATCAGATCCAGTTCTTCCGTATCCGCATATTTTTCATTTACTTTCTCTGATGCCGATTCCGCTTTTTCTGTCTCTGCAATCACATTCGCCTGCATATTTACCGGCATCCCACCAACCAAAACAGTCGCAGCCAGCAATGCCGTAAAAGCTTTTTTCATCCCTCCTTTCATAAACTAAAACTCCTCCTTCATTTGTACCGCTATGTTACATTACCTTTTCTATATTATAACCGCAATACGACTATTTTCAATTGTTTGCGAAATCATTTCTATCATATCTCCGCAGACTATCTGCCTGTACATACTTCAAAATATTTTTCTTCTCCTCCGCGAGGTGCGCATCCCGCCCGGAGGGCGTTTTCATTCATAGGACGTAATTTCCTATGAATGAAAAACAGACGGATCATTCCCACCCAACAGGAATAATCCGTCTGTCTTTTTCTTTTTATTCTCCGCTTCGAAAAATCCTAGAAATCTACTTCCGTGTCATAGTAACAGCATTTCAACAGCTTTTCCATCTCCTCCTGGCTCGGCTGTCTCGGGTTTGATCCGGTACATGCATCTAAGATTGCATTGGCTGCTATCTCCGGCAGTCTCTCTAAGAATACTTCTTCCGGTACAAAGCCCTGCTCGGTCGGATAACTGTCTGCACCATAATTCTTAATGCAGTGCGGGATCTTCAAATCATCATTCATACCACGCAGGTATTTGATCAGAAGATCAACCTTCTCATCCAAAGAGTTTCCACCAAGTCCCATAAAATCAGCAATCTCACCATAACGTTTCTTTGCAGTTTCATCTTTGGCGTTAAATGCGATCACTTTCGGCAGATACATTGCGTTGGCTGCACCGTGGATGATATGTGCGCCGTAATCCGCAAATGCAGCACCGGTCTTATGTGCCATGGAATGTACGATACCAAGCAGTGCATTGGAAAATGCCATACCTGCAAGGCACTGTGCATTGTGCATGTTATCCCTCTTTTCCATATCCCCGTTATAAGATCCTACCAGATCTCTCTGGATCATCTTGATCGCATGCAGTGCAAGCGGGTCTGTGAAATCACAGTTTGCAGTAGATACATATGCCTCGATCGCATGTGTCATTGCATCCATTCCGGTGTGTGCAACAAGTTTCTGTGGCATTGTCTCTGCAAGTTCCGGATCAACGATTGCAACATCCGGTGTGATCTCAAAGTCAGCGATCGGATATTTGATACCTTTCTCATAATCGGTGATGATGGAAAATGCAGTTACCTCTGTTGCAGTTCCCGAAGTTGAGGAAATCGCACAGAAATGCGCTTTCTTACGAAGTTTTGGAATACCAAACACCTTGCACATATCCTCAAATGTGATATCCGGATATTCGTATTTGATCCACATAGCCTTTGCCGCATCGATCGGCGAACCTCCTCCGATCGCAACGATCCAGTCCGGACCAAACTCTTCCATCGCCTTTGCGCCCTTCATTACGGTCTCCACCGATGGATCCGGCTCAATTCCTTCAAAAAGCTGTACTTCCATGCCGGCTTCTTCCAGATACTGTTTTGCGCGGTCAAGAAAACCGAAACGTTTCATGGAACCACCGCCTACGCAGATAATCGCCTTTTTGCCTTCAAACGTCTTTAATGCTTCCAATGCCCCTTTTCCGTGATACAAATCGCGTGGTAATGTAAATCTTGCCATCTTTCCTCCAATCTGCCGCCATCAAAAGGCCGCCCCCTGACACATACACATGCCTGTATTTTTTGTGTCATTTACTGTGTGCAACTTTTATATAACCATCACATATTTTGTTAATTAAATAACAATATGTATGGTAACATTATATCATATCTTTCAAAAATAAGAAGCATTTTTATACATTTTTAATAATTCTTAATATTTTCTAAGCATTGTTTTTAAATCCACATTTTGGACAGATATTTCCTCCCTTATATACATAACCACAGCGGAAGCAGCAGATCGTATCATGTTTTTCTTTCGCCAGATAAGAAATATTTCGCGAATCCGGTTTTTCCTGTAAATAATGAATAAATTCATTCAATACCCCGGCATATGCCGTGAGCTGCTTATTTTCTACCGCATATGGAATTTTCGTCTTTTTCCCATTTTTCTCTGTCACATACACACCACGGTTTAAAAGTCCTGTGGATGCAGTGATCTCATCTATGGACGGAACATCAATACGGTAAGATGTCATCAGTGTGCTGTAATATAGATGTTCCGGTGTCAGGATAATCCCCTCTTTTCCACTGTTGTTTCTCGATGTGTCCACCACAAAAATCGGATATTCAAACAGACCGTTTCCTGCGGCATAGGATGCCATGGCATAATCGATAACCTCTGTTTCCTGCGGCGCTGCCTGCTTTAACAGCACTTTTCTCGCCGGGTAAAAATAATGTTTCTGGCTTTCTGTGATTCCCGCCTCTTCCAGTTCATTTTTCAGCTTATTTACAAGCTGTTCACACTCATCCGTCTTGATCTTGGAAAGACGCCTGCTTAAAAGTTCTAATGCATTATCCTTTAAATCCGGTAAATATGGTCCTTCTGCAATCTTCTGATACGCATCCATTCCCTCATCAAAGGACATGTGTGCCGGATCACCGGTAATTTCTGCGATCTCATTTTCATCCATTTGACGGATTTTATTCTCGATCTGCTCAAAATACGGCAAAACCAGCCCCGGCTCAAACTCCTTTTCTTTCAGACGCTCCTTAAGCTCTGTCAGATCATCTCTGGTGATTTTTCTCGACTGGCGGATCATATTTTTTATTTCCTGCTGTTCGGCAAGATTTTTCTGCGATTCTAACCGTTCCTGATATGGGGTTAAATCTACTCCTTCGTATTCTTTTAATTTCTCCCGAAGTGCATGGTAACGTGCCCTGTCCATATTAGGCGGCATTTTTCCAACCAGCTCTGCGACTTCCCGCTCTGCCTGTGTCTGCATTTTCTGTTTCAGATTTAAAAGCAGATTCTGTTTTTTCTCCTGCGGCAGCTTTTCCTCTGCAATCTCGTCATAGACACGGCGCATCACGGCATAATTTTTATCTGCGCAGCTCTCTGCCTTTTTATTTAACGCGGCAAGCTTTCTGTCCTGTTCTTTTTCCTCTAACATATCCAGGTATTGTTTCCGCTCTTCGGGCGAAATTCTTGTTTCATGCATGAGCTGGTGTTTTAATTCGGAAAGCTGGCGCTCTGACATACGGTCTGCGACTCCAAATTTAGCCTGATAAGTCTCGCGGACTTTCTGCGCCTCCGCATTATTTACCTGTGCATATTTTTCATCGGACGATTCCCCGCTGATCTGCCCAGCTTCGTGCGGCTGCCTGCTGTCACTCTCATATCGGGAAACTTTCACATGGCGTCGTTCGGTTTCATCCTGACGTGCATCTGCATACAGCCTTTCGTTCTCATTCCGCTTCCATCCACTTTCACTCGCGCTTTCATTTCCATGCTGTTTTTCTGCGTGCCGGTTCTTGCTCTCATCCTGCTCTTCTTCATCATCTGTGACTTCGTCCTGATCTGATGCAGGCGTACTCTTTAACTTTTTACGATGCTTTTTTTCCTCCTGTATGGCAGGTTCGCAGGCTGCAATACTGCTTTCCGGGAAAAATCCCTCTTCTATCTTATTTAATAATTCCTCAAAGTCTGCATCTGAATATTCCGGCAGATCCTCGCACAGTTCCTCAAGTGGCTGCTGCTCGTCCTCGACACCCGCCGGCTTTCTGCCGTCCTCATACTCATTATAACGGCTGTTTGCCTCATGCTCGCCGTTACGCCCCATCAGCTCAAGATAATCTTCGTATGCCTTTTTATCCTCCTCAAAATCCATCAGATAAATATCGCCGTCTCCAAGAAGTTTCCATGGGCGCGGCGTATAAAATCTGTGACACGCTGCACAGGTACATGCTTTTGCCAAAAGGACTACTCCCTCAGGCGTCTCGATTCGAAACTCTTTTCCTTTCGGATACATGATCATATGCAGATTTCCTTTGCATTTTGGGCAGCGGTAACCAACTTTATAAAAGTTATTGCCAATCCTGCCTTTTGCTCTTTCTGACAGTGAAAGTTCTATTCTCTCAAAAACAGTATGCGCCATCTTCCATTCAACTTTATGCCAGAGTCCCTGTTCCTCGTCTGCTTCCTCTTCCTTCTGCACTGCTTCTTTTGCCTCAAGTGCCGCCTGTATCACATCTTCATAGGTAATACGCTTTCCTGCATGATAAAAACGAAAATACTGCGTGGTATATTCCGGTTCAATATAGATTCCTGCAAGCACATGCCCGAAAAGAGTATTCAGCTGCTCCGTATTTTTTTCCACACGAAGTCCCTGGATCGTTCCCCATTTTCCAAATGCATACAGGATCATATTGATCACATCCCGTACTGCTGCCTCATCGGTATCTTTGATCTCATCTTCTTTGATCGGCAGATCTACAATATTTTCCGCCACTTTTCTACTGTCAAAATGAAAAAACAGGGAGCGCACTTCCCCCTGTAAAATGAGATAATTATCAAGTGCCACAAAAAGACCTGTCCAGTTTACATTTGCATGCATGGTCTTTATCAGCCGTTCAAATGTCATTTTTAATTCGCTATCTGCTTTTAATACGATCACTTTTTTCACCTCTTACTTTTCAAATGCAGATTTTTCCTTCAAGATCTGCGCAAAACCCATATGAAGTTCTTCTTTTGCCCACTCAAAATCAATCTCCTGATTGCTGTCATTCAAACAGACGCTTCCACTCTTCTGATGACCTATATCAGCCACAATCCTGCTGTTATCATTTGAGACATCATAATACCGGCAGAGTCTTCTTACATTGCCGGGAACAAAACCGCCAGTCAGTTTCTGATACTCCCTGAGCACATACTGGCTGACATCCTCTTTCTGACGGAATTTATGGCTGCACACCTCGTTTAACAACTCCGGTTCTAATTCCCACATTTTCACAAAAGTACTCTTTTTAAAAGGAGACGGCCCATGAACCGTGTAAAATCCTGTAAACAACGGGAACGCCAGTTCTAACATATTATAAATAAAATACATAAACGGATAACCGGGATGGAAATATGCTCCCGGCTGTTTTTTCATATTTTCACGTTTGTCAAAATATTTTGCCAGAAGCATGGCATTATTCAGGTAAATATATGGCATGACCTGATCTTTTGTATTTGCCACATCAGGCTGAAGAGCCAGCATATCCACCGGAAGATCATTTTTAAAATACTGTTCCGGTCTGACCTTTTTTATCAGAAACATATCATCATTAAAATATACAAAATTCTCTGCCAGACCTGGGATTCTGTGCATATTCCACTCAATGGCATGTGAATTAAATGTCGGCAGATATTTTTCTGGAATAAAATCTTTATGATTTACAATATTTAACTTCGGATGTTCTTTATTTAACCAGGATGGCAGATGCCCCCATGTAACAAAGTGTATCCTGCGCACCCATGGTGCAAAACGCTCCACACCACGAAACCAGTACCTCAGCAGATCCCAGTCTCTGTATCTCTCTTTTCTGTCATCCTGTTTCTGCGACAGATCCGGCTGCATACTGTACTCCATTTTCTGTTTCTGCCAGTCCGGATCATTGCCATCTACCCATGTGATCACAAAATCAATTTCCGGAATGTTATTGTCGCGTGTCATAATAATCTCCATTTCTGCCCAGCAAACATCTTTTTCATCTGCTTAATAAATTTCACTGTTATCATGATAAAACAAATCCTGCAAAATGAAAATCCTATTTATCTGCTTAATTTATATTTTTTTTAGAAATACTGGTTTTTCCCTGTTTTAAGGCATTTCCGTTTCTTTTGTTAGCACTCATTGAAAAAGAGTGCTGATTTTCTATTGACTTTTGAAATTTGCGGTTATAATATTAGATTCAGGCAGCAGCGAGGCGGATCTGCCCACTGCATTTTATTACGATTATAAAGGAGTGTTTGAATATGGCAGAGAAACATGGAAATCTTTCAATTAACAGCGATAATCTGTTCCCGATTATCAAAAAATGGTTATATTCCGATCACGACATCTTCTTCCGTGAGCTGATCAGTAACGGATGTGATGCGATCACAAAATTAAAAAAACTCGAAATGATGGGCGAATATACATTACCGTCTGACTACAAACCGGAGATCCACGTTGTTGTAAATCCGGAAGAAAAAACCTTAAAATTTATCGATAATGGTCTTGGTATGACCGCAGACGAGGTTGAGGAATACATCAACCAGATCGCATTTTCCGGCGCAACAGATTTCATTGAAAAATACAAAGACAAAGCAAACGACGATCAGATCATCGGTCACTTCGGACTTGGCTTCTACTCCGCATTCATGGTAGCTGATCAGGTAACGATCGATACATTATCCTACAAAGACGGCGCAACGGCTGTTCACTGGTCCTGCGACGGCGGTACTGAATTTGATATGGCTGATGGCACCAAAGAAGGTGTCGGTACAGAGATCACCCTTTTTTTAAACGAGGATTCCGTTGAATTTTCCAACGAGTACCGTGCAAGAGAAGTCATCGAAAAGTACTGCTCTTTCATGCCGACTCCGATCTTCCTTGAGAAGGCAAACGCTGAGACAGAATATGAGACGATCGACGCCGCTGATAAATTAGACACAGACACCGTCGTTGAGACGATCCATGAGGAAGCAAAAACAGAGGAGAAAGAAAACGAAAACGGCGAAAAAGAAGTCGTTGAAGTTTCTCCTGCAAAAGATAAATTAAAGATCGTAAAGCGTCCGGTTCCATTAAACGATACCAACCCTCTCTGGGCAAAGAGTCCGAACGAATGCACCGACGAAGAATACAAAGCATTTTACCGCAAAGTATTCTTAGATTACAAAGAACCATTGTTCTGGATCCACTTGAATATGGACTATCCGTTCAACTTAAAGGGTATCCTGTACTTCCCGAAGATCAATACCGAGTATGATTCCATCGAGGGAACCATCAAACTTTACAACAATCAGGTATTTATCGCCGACAACATCAAGGAAGTCATTCCTGAATTCTTAATGCTCTTAAAAGGTGTGATCGACTGCCCGGATCTACCGCTTAACGTATCCAGAAGTGCACTGCAGAACGATGGTTTTGTAAAGAAGATCTCCGAGTACATCACCAAGAAAGTAGCTGACAAGCTGATCGGTATGTGCAAGACGGATAAAGAAAATTACGAGAAATACTGGGACGACATCAGCCCGTTCATCAAATTCGGCTGTCTGAAAGATACCAAGTTCTGTGACAAGATGAACGATTACATCCTGTTCAAGAATCTGGATGACAAATATCTCACTCTTCCGGAACTCTTAGTCAAAGAGGAAGAAAAGAAAGACGAAAACAAAGATGAAGCTGAGGTATTAGATGCTGACGGCAATCCGATCAAAAAGGAAAGCACCGATGCAGCAGATGAGAATACTGAGGAAAAAGATGAGCGCAAGGTAATCTACTATGTAACTGACAAACTTCAGCAGGGTCAGTACATTAAGATGTTCAAAGAGCAGAACATGGACGCTGTCATCTTAGACCACAACATTGATACTTCCTTCATCTCACAGCTTGAGCAGCGCAATGAGCATTATAAATTCATGCGTATTGATGCAGATGTCACAGAATCCTTAAAGGACGAGACTTCCGCTGAGGACTTAAAGGCTGAGACAGATACCCTGACGGATGTGTTTAAAAAAGCTTTAAACAACGATAAACTGACTGTCAAAGTTGAGAAGCTGAAAAATGCGGATATCGCTTCTGTCATCACGCTTTCCGAGGAAGGCAGACGTATGCAGGATATGATGAAGATGTATGCAATGAACGGCATGGGCGGCATGGATCCGAACATGTTTGCTGCGGATCAGACCCTGACCTTAAACG
>ERZ773158.2512-NODE-2512-length-13311-cov-2.612704_pt1 | contig 13311 bp, 10 predicted proteins | sample MGYA00511918_ERZ773158 | MGnify/ENA primary metagenome ERZ773158 (study PRJEB29015, sample SAMEA2737876) | human gut metagenome | biome: human gut; feature: human-associated habitat; material: faeces | place: China | collected 2012 ...
CATAATCTATTCTAACCCAAAACAGGCAGTTTTGCCAATGCTAATTCAAGATTATCTGGACATTTGTGATCCGGTGCTGACATTTGATCGATTTATGGGAGAAATCGATTTGGAGAAATACCTGAAGGAAATCCCGAAACATGAGGTGGGAAGACTTCGGTATAACCCGGTCAGTATGCTGAAAACAATCCTGTTCGGATTTATGACAAATGGATATGTCTCTCTTCGTGAGCTGGAAGACAGCTGCAAAGTGAATCTAAGGTTCATGTATCTGATGGATCATGAAGTCCCATCCTATCGGACTTTTGGATATTTTATCAATGAGATACTCAGCGATTCTATTGAGAAACTATTCTGTGATATCAATCAAAAAATTTTTGAGAAAGAACATACGGACCTGCAACATTTATATATTGACGGTTCTAAGTTTGAAGCCAACGCAAACAAGTATTCCTGGGTATGGAAGAAAGCGACTGAAAAATCCAGATACCGCCTGTTTGAGAAGATCACTTCCCTGTTTCAGGAAATTAATCTTGAGCTTCAATACACGGGGATAAAGTTCAGTATTAATACGGAATACTCGCCAGAATACTTAAAGGAAGCCGCATCGAAATACGCAGAAATCTGGCAGTTGGATGAAACAACGTTTGTCGCCGGTAAAGGACATCGAAAGTCAGTCCAGCAGCGCCATTATGAAAAACTTAAGGAATATCTGTCAAAGCTGAATGAATATGTAGAAAAGATCCAAATCTGTGGAGATGGACGCAATAGCTATTCCAAGACTGATCATTCCGCTACTTTCATGCGAATCAAAAAGGACTATATGGGAAATGACCAGCTGCTCCCGGCGTATAATGTCCAGGTCGGTGTGGCGGATGAGTATATAGCGGTTGTTGATGTGAACCAATACCGGTCAGATATGGACTGTTTCATCCCCCTCATGAATAAGTTCCATGATATTTATGGATTCTACCCCAAATATCCGGTAGCGGATGCCGGTTACGGCTCGTATAATAACTATATTTTCTGTGAACAGAATGGGCTGGAAAAATATATGAAATTCCCAATGTTTAAGAAAGGAACCACCGACAGAAACTATCATGAAGACCCATTCCGGGCAGTTAATTTCAAGATCGACGGAGATGGAAAAATGCGGTGCCCTAATGGAAAGGGATTCCATTTGCAGTACCGTAAGGCAATAAAAGGAAACGCGTATGGACGGGAAGAGGAAATCTATCAGTGCGAAGACTGCAGTGGATGTCCTTATGCGGAAAAATGTAAAAAGGGAGAAGGAAACCGTACCGTGCGTGTCAATCAGGAACTAACAAAGATGCATCAGGAGGTAATTGAAAACCTTGAGAGTATCCAGGGCGCGCTGCTTAGAATGAACCGTTCCATCCAGGCAGAAGGTACTTTTGGTATTATAAAAAATGACCGCTGGTATAAACGGATTGTGCGAAGAGGGATAAAATCCGTTCAACTTGAAATATACCTTGTTTCACTGGGACACAATCTTTATAAATTCCACAACAAACAGATGAAAATAAAATCAGCTGCATAGATTTGAAAATCAACAAATTTATGGGGTAAGGGGGAAGTGCGCTTTTAGAGACTACTTCGTTTGATTTTTTAGTTTAAAAGAGCGTGTGAAAAATGATTTCTCATTTTTTCACACGCCCTTTTTGTGTATAAATTATGGAAAGCGATAAGACAGATAAATGCGAAAAATGGAATAGGGGAACCTGAATTAGAAAATTTATTGATATAGAAAATGAGGTATGTCGTTATTTGAGGATATATAGAATTTTCTTAATAGATGTAGTAAGATGGAATTAGTTTATTCGGTGTGTAGTTTCAGAAAATAAAATGAATTTTTAAGATTATGTATGAACGTCAAAAATTTATAGAAAGCAGGAATACGATTTGAAACAAGAGCAGGAAACCATAACGAAAACCATAGATGAAACACTTTTGATACCGATTCTTGGAAAAGGGAAGAAATTGTATCACTATACATCAGCTGCTGGCTTACAGGGAATTTGTAGTGGGGAATTTTGGGTCACAGAAAGAAGTTTTTTAAACGACACAATGGAATTTCAAGTGGCGACTAAAATTTTTTGTGAAGTGATAGATAATCATATGAAAAATAAGGAACGCGCTGAAAAGTTAAAGAAGAAAACCTGCGATGAAATTGAAAGACTGACAAAACCTGGAATGCTGGGAGAAGAAGTAGCGTATTCGGGTGATTATGTCATTTCATTTAGTTTGGATAATGATAGCATCCTTATGTGGAGTGAATATTCGGATTTTTATGGATATTGCATGGAATTTGATTTTGAAAAATTAGTAGCAGGAATTCAAAAGAAAACGAGCTATGAACTTTTGCATGGCCAGGTTATATATGATCATAAAGAACAAGTATCTATCATTGAGAAAACCATAGAAAATGAAATCATAAGACACGCGCCAGGGTTTGAATATTTAAATTCATGGGAAGAGTTGGACAATCTGACAGACGAAAATATAGAAGATTTGTATGTATGGTTATCAGTGTTGATTGATGCATATAATATGTTTTTTAAGTTGGATTGCTTTAAAGGTGAGAATGAATATAGAATGGTATTTTGCTGTATTCATGATGGAGGCAGAGTAAACGATGACGGAAGAGAAGAACAATATTTCAGAATAAAAAATGAAGTTATGATACCATTTGTTAAGAAAAGACTTGTAAGTTTGGAAGCGTTAGAATCGGTTATGATAGGTCCTAAGAATAAAAGCGATATAGCAGAAAAGGGATTGCAGTATTTCTTTAGAAATATGAAGATGGATGTTAAAATCCATAAATCTCAAATGCCTATACGATATTAAAAAGCATCTGCAAAGTGGTATGTGGAATTGAAGGATGGTATAAAAGCAGAAAGGGCGGTGTAGATCAGCTATGATTTCAGCAAAGCCAACAGAAAAACTTACGGGAATTACCTTAGAGGGTGATTATGATGATTTTCATGAGATCGTGGACAGTATCCATAGAATGAGCGGTCTGGAAGAGGACGTTTGCGATGAGTATTATGCTGTTAAAAATATGCTTCTCAGTGTTTGCTATGAGATAAGGCATGCGTTTATGGGATATCGAGATGTGAAGAAAGTTGATAACGGGGTTCACGATGAGATAGTGAAATGGCATTCTATGAAAATGCCCAAAACAGAAGTGCATTTCAGTGTGAATCTCTTATTTCCTGAAGCAGTGTTTGTGGCATTATCATCGTCAGAACTTTACGTCCGGGCGCGGCGTGATTACGGGATCCGTGCAAAAAGGAAGGAGGAAACAGAAATGCTTCCAGCCTTTTCTTATGCAGACTAATCAGAACTTCAAGAGGGGTGAAAACATGCTAGCAAATTTAACCACAGATGAAAAAGACGCAATCAAAATTCTCGATTACTGGTTCATCATGGAATTTTTAAACCAGCAGAGCCTGAAAAAATATAAGGAGAAAGAAACGAGTGCATTAACATATAAAAAACAGCTGCTGGAAGGCAGAAAGAAGCGCCCGAATAAGAAGGTAGAGGATTTTGTTTGGTTTAAGCCGGGAGATACGCTTCGGACTTTGGTGAAAGCGGAATCAGAGGCCATGCGGCTTCCGGTATGGAGTGATTTTACGGTTTTTGTGGGCTGTATGAGGAAGGAAGTATGCATCCAGAACATAGCGCAGAATGTGGAATGGGCTGGTCAGGGGCCGGAAGAAAACTATGATGAGATAGCCCTTGCGTCATTAAAATTTTCGAAAGATGGCAGCTATGTCGCGGATTCACTGTCGATATCTCCTTTGGCATGGGCAATGAAACGGTTATCCGGAGGTACGGCCAATGCCAGTCAGAAGCTGGCAGTCTCAGAGTATAACTCCGAGGTCAGAGAGCTTGAGGATCAGATCAGCAGGTTATTTGAACCGATAGAAGAAGGGGAGTCGGCATCGGAATCAAAGGAATCCTGTGCTGTCTCTGATACGGTTTCTTATGGTTTGTTAAAACAGATAGAGAATATGGTTCTGGAGGCGCTTCATTTAAACGTATCTGAGACGAGAGGATCATTTCTTACCGTTTATTTCAAATTGTATGCGTCAGAGAATGAAATCGAAGAAGAAGAGAATGAAATAGGTCTTCATATGGATTTTTATTCGGAAGATCTTGCGATGGCTGCGGATGGGATTCGGAATCATAGTTTTACAGAGGGTAAGAAAAAGCTTCTTCTTGATTATATTTTGGGTCTTTATCGTTACGGCATAGATTCTGAAAAGAAACCCCATCGATTTGATGTTGTGAAACCGCAAAAGGAAGAGGAATTATATCAGTTTATGCGGGATATCCTTACGGCGAAAAGGGCGCCATTAGGGAAATGGCCTTCCCGTTTTATGCCGGTTTTGATGCAGCAGATCGCTGTAAATCTGGCAACGGATGAGGCAGCAAAGCTGCCGGTATTTTCCGTGAATGGCCCGCCTGGAACGGGCAAAACCACGCTGTTAAAGGAAATTATTGTCAGCAATATCATTGAGAAAGCAAGGCTTCTTGCGGAGTACGCGGATCCGGATGAGGCGTTTGATGACTATTCTTTTCAGCATGGCAATGGGCCGGGAAATTCCTATAATCAGTGGGTGAAAAAATATCACAGGCTGAAGAATAAGAAAATTTCCGGGTACAGTATTCTGGTGGCATCCAGCAACAATACTGCTGTAGAAAATATCACCAAAGAGCTGCCGCTTGAGGAAAAAATCATAGGGGATCTGGCTTCGTCAGAAAAGAATGATGGGCCGAATGATGCTGCCCTGGATGAACTGACAGGGTTATTTACTGTGTCTGAAAGCAGAGAAACGCTGCCGTTCAAACAGAAAATCTGGGAAGAATATACAAATGAAAAGGGCGAGAAAAAGGCACGTTTAAAAGAAATTGTAATGGACGAGCCGGATATTTATTTTTCCAGATTTGCGACAGATCTTTTGAATGATGAGATTGGAAAGCAGGAGAAACAGCAGGCCTTTGGGCTGATATCAGCCTCACTGGGTAAGAAAGCGAATATCGATAAAGTGGAAAAGAACGTCATTGTTCCACTTCTGGAAGTTATGAAGAGAAATGATGATGTAATAAAGAGAAAGAGAACATATCTCGCTGCGAGGGAACGGTTTTGCTCACAGCTTTCTTTCGTGTTAGATCTGCGAGCAAAATTGGATCAATTGTCCGATCAGGAGAAAGAATTTACCAATGTTTCAAAAAGGGCAGGGGAAAAGAAGCATCAGGCAGAAATTCAGCGGAAGAAACAAACTCAGCAGTTATCTGAACTTGACAGAACGGTTGCAAAACAGCAGGAAAACATAGGCCGGCTCAACGATGAAAAGAAGAAGATTGAGACAAAAATCACCGGCATCCGTGCCGTTTGTGCGGACCTGGAGAATAAAATAGCATTACAGCGAGAAAATATTGCCGCTGCCCAGACAAGAATAGATACGCTGCAGAAGAGTGTCTCTTTGTTTGGAAAGCTTTTTAAATCATCCAGATATAAGGAAGCTCAGGAAGGCATCACACAGGCATCTGCAATGCAGGTGCAGTATTTGCTGCAGATGAATGAACTGAATCAGGAGCTGAATGATGAAAATGGGAAACTGCCCGCTTTTCAGGATGAGATAGGCAGCCTGGAAACGGAAATTTACGAGAATGGCAGAAAACTGAAAGAATTTCAGGCGAAACGGGCAGCAATTGAGGCGGAGAGACAAAGATTAGAAACGGAGCTTGCTGCTGCGGACAAGAAAGTGAAAGAGCAGAAAAAACTTCTTGAGAAAGCAAAATTGAGTTATCAGAGCCGGGATTCTTATGAGCGTGGCTTTGTTTTGGAGCGTCAATTTATCAAAGATGTTTTGTCATCGGATATGGATGTCTCAACAAAGGCGCAGCTTAGAAATCCATGGATTTCAGAGCACTACAATCGGGAACGTGAAAAACTGTTTTTATATGCGCTTCAGATGACAAAGGAATTCATTCTTGGATCGAATAAGTGCAGAGATAATTTTAAGCATCTGGACTGCCTCTGGAGCGGAAGCTATGGCGATGCGGATCCGGTGAGGTTTGTAGATGATGACCTGCAGGCGTGCACGACTGCGGTCTATGAGACGCTGTTTTTACTTATCCCGGTTGTATCCTCTACATTTGCGTCTGTACAAAGATTATTAAAAAATGTCAAAGAGGATATCATTGGAACGCTGATTGTGGACGAGGCCGGACAGGCTTCTCCTCATATGGCGATTGGCGCGCTTTGCCGGGCTGGAAAAGCGGTAATTGTGGGGGATCCGAAGCAGGTGGAGCCTGTTGTTACGGATGACCAGGATGTGCTGAAGCAGACGTATACAGAGGATATGTTTAAGCTCTATGCGGATAAGACAAACTCCGTTCAGGGTTTTGCGGATCTTATGAATCCATACGGAACCTATCTTGAGAATGACCAGGGAGCACAGGAGTGGGTAGGCTGTCCGCTGCTGGTGCACAGAAGATGTATTGCTCCGATGTATGATATTTCCAATGACATTTCTTATAACAATATTATGAAACAGCAGACCGCCCAGCCTAAGGCGGAGAAGCTGGCCACATTCATAGCCGCGCAGTCGCAGTGGATGAATATAAACGGAAAAGAAGCGGGAAGAAAGAGACATTTTGTGAAGGAACAGGGCGATAAAGTGATCGAAATGCTGGAAACCGCTTTTTCAAAGAATCCGTCTCCGGATCTGTTTATTATAAGCCCATTTACAACTGTGGTATCGGGAATTAAGGATTATGTGAAGAAGTATGCAAAAGCCTGTCAGAACAACCACAGGGAGAGTGTTCTGCTGAAGTATGAGCCGTCACTTTCTGGCTGGCTGGACAAAAATGTGGGAACGGTACACCGGTTTCAGGGAAAAGAGGCTGCGGAGGTCATATTTCTGCTTGGCTGCGATACGTCATCGAATGCCGGGGCGGCAATCCGGTGGGTCAATAACAATATCGTAAATGTTGCTGCAACACGGGCAAAATACAGATTCTATGTGATCGGAGATATTCAGGCATGGAAGCAGTCAAAATGTGTCAGCAGGGCGAAAGAGATTATAGACACCTATGCGTTTGAAGGCCTGGAGCGCGAATTACAGAAAGCGCAGCCGGATCAGGAAAAACTGAAACATTTATGCCTGCAGATTCCGGGAGGAACAACATTCCCGGCTCAGCATGAGCAGGGCGAAAGCGAAGAAGAGGAAGAATATATCCCATCAACGGAGGAAGTGATTGGCGAATTAAGCAGATGCAGGAATGCTTTGCAGACGCGTTAAAGTATTATTTCCCGGATTATCAAATGCGGGGAATGAGGACTGCCGGTTCTCCGGATCAGCGGATCCGGTGTCTGAAAGATGCCAGTCCGGAAGAATTTACACTTGGCTGGTACCCGACCTTCATTAAGTATAAGAAGAATAATCTCGGCAGTATTATGGCTCAGCTTGGTTATGAGGTATATGACCGGCAGTGGTGGGACGATTTCCGGGCAAAATTATTCGAATGCAAAAACCGGCGAAACGACTGCTGTCATACAAAATTGTTCCGGTGGGAAAATCTTGAAACCTTGCTGAAGACCATATTCGCTGCATCGGAGTCAGAACATCATAACCGGATTGATGGGCTGATTTATGAGAGTAAGGTTGGATTGCTGATGAAGGAGGGGGAGAGGTAGGAGTAAATGATATATAGATACAAATTTACAATTGTACATAAAACATATTCGTTTTATAATAAACATATTATTTCATTCGGAGGATAAGACATGGCTGGCAGCGGCAATAATACCCGAAATCCACAAAATGCAAACGACAACTATCCGGCGGCAGCGTTACGGCATTTTCATGATGCGGAGATTCTGAGAGATGCAGATGCGTATGAAAATGCTTTGTGTCATTATGCATTCTCAGTAGAATGCGCGCAGAAGGCATTGTTATACTGGAAATATCAGTTGAGGCCGTCTGCGCATGGCATAGATAAGGACTGGACACAGGTTTCTTCTCTTCTGAATGCCTGGGCCGCTATAGATAGCGGACTTGCTTCTGCAATGCCCATAGGTATAATGCCGCCAAAACTCTACAAGGATCATCCATCAAGACGATATCAGCGGTGCTTTGATGTTACGGAGCAGGAGATGGCTGATTGCCAGGCATTTGCCCAGAGTATGGAGCAGGTGATTATGAATATGCTAATGGATGGGCTTATAACAATATGAGGCAGGAGGGCGAATAGTTGGTCAGTTTTGAGAATGCATTGGATACAGCAAAGAGCAGGATCGCGAGATGGAATGATTTTGCCGGACTGGATGAAGTAAATCTTGTGCGGGATGCAAAGGGACGGATTTCTGTTTATGTGGTACCGCAGAATCATTATACAGTGGCAGAAAACAGTGTGGATGTGTTGAAAAATGATCTGACGACAAATATAGGTGGATTCTTTTCAGACACGATATTTGTAGAAGGAGCAGAAGACTGGACGAAGGATTTGTTTGATAAGATTCATGAATTGCGTGTGGAGGATCAGAATCCGCCGTCTGGGGCAAATACGTCTGTAAAGTGGTATGTGGTAGAACGTGGAATTGCAAAGAAAGCATGGATTCAATGCTGTCAGAAGGAACAGGCAGCGTGGCCTTATGGAGATACGCAGCCAGACGCTTCAGAAGTGCTGCCTAAGATTGTAACCTTTTTCTCTTATAAAGGTGGCATGGGAAGAACAACAGCGTTAACGGCAGTGGCATTGGAATTGCTGAGACGAAAGAAGAATGTCTTAATGCTTGACACAGATCTGGAAGCACCGGGATTATCAACCTTCTTTTTCCCAGCTGATGATGCGGGCTATATTAGAAAAGGAACGGTAGATTATCTGCAGGAAAAGAGCATGAATCCGAACACTCCGATGAATATGTCAGACTATATTATTCCTCTGACCAGTCCTGTTTATATGGAGAATGGTATGGGTAATCTGTATCTGGTAAGCGGAGGAAAACTGAACGATGAGTTTTTGCTGAAGCTTGCAAGAATAGACAGTCAGGAATTGGTGGGAGAAAATTTAAAAAAGAATTTGGTTCAGCTTCTGAAGGATTGCTGTGAAGCTTTGAAGGGCAGCGGTGGAATTGATTATATCTTGATTGATTCCAGAGCGGGCTTTCATGATATGGCCGGAGTGGTTACGGCACAGATTCCTCATGGCATAGTGCTTTTTGGAAAAGACAGTTTCCAGTCGTGGTTTGGAATTCAGCAGGCGGTACGAACCATTGCAACAAGTCAGGCTGACAAGCCATTTGCGATTATGGTGGACAGTGCTTGCGGAGTGAATGGAATTGTGTCTGAGGAAGAAAAAGAACACTTTCGGCAAAAGTCCTATGAAGTATTTTGTTCAGATTATTATGACAACGATATGCAGCCAGGAATCCGGGCCAGCAGAGAAGCTCATGATCCAGTGTTTGTTCGGTACATGCCTGCTTTGTCGGGGGATATTCCGTTATATGACGAGAATAGAACAGAAGATTTGAAAACCCAGTTGTCTGATCAGCCTTATCGGGAGATAGCAGAACGGATCATGGAACGGTTTGGGGAAGCTCAGGAAGGAGATGCGGAAAACAGTGGACAGGACAGTTTTGCTTGAAACATTTGAGCAGCTTGGTGGAACAACCGAATATGAGATGGAGGATATCCGCAGTTTCCTGCAGGTAAAGCAGTATCAGGAATTGCAGGATCCTACAAAGTTCCTGATCGTAGGCGGACGAGGTGCGGGAAAGACCAGGGTATTTAAGACATTTGTGGGTGAAGATGGATTTCGTCGTGTAATCGGAGCTGGAATTTATTTTAACAGGCCAAATTATAAAAATACGGATGTTTTGGTGGGGTATTCGAAGGAAGATAACAGTTTGCCAAATCAAAATGTTTTAGGAACTCTTCAGGAAGATAAGGACACAATGGCATTCTGGGTGGGGGCTATTGTATTGAAGCTGTTAGCCTTTTTTGCCAATGATACGGAAGTTTGTACAGTGGCAGAAGAGTTTTTTTCACAGCAGGAATTGGAATTGTTTGAAAAGAAAACCACATTAAAATCGCCGGGCAAATGGCTTTCGCTTTATCAGGAACACCCGGAAAACTGGGAAAATTTTCTGGACGAGGTGGATGAAATTCTTGCGCGGAGAGATCGTTGGCTAATTATGGCATATGATCAGATTGACCGAATCAGTCCGGACCATGATATCATGTATTCTTATATCCGTACATTAATCATGTACTGGTTCTCGGTCAGCACACGCTGGCGCAGGCTGAAATGCAAGGTCTTTATCCGTACAGATTTGCGGAACTCAGAAAGCCTGCAGTTTCCGGATGCATCAAAACTGGGAAGCCGGCAGATTGATTTAAGCTGGAATACGCTTTCTTTGTACCGTCTCCTGATTCGTCGGCTTGCCAATGCAAAAACGGAGGAGCAGACGCGGGAAATGATAGAATATATGTCAGCAGTTCCGGGGCTGGTTCAGGAGAATCCTTCTGTTGGTTATCTTCCGACGGAAGAGGAAGAAATCATCAGAAGATTTATTATTTATCTGATAGGACGTTATATGGGAGCATCTCCGAAAAAGGGAGACAGTTATTCCTGGGTACCGAATCATCTGCAGGATGCCAATGGAGACCTGGCACCGAGATCTTTTTTAAAGTGTTATGCCTGTGCTGCTAAGGTGATGCTGCAGAATCCTAAGACGCAGTCAACAACAGCTTTATTGACGGCATCTTCCATTCAGGGGGCAGTTCAGGAGGTATCCGCAGATCGTGTGGCTGAATTGAAAGAGGACTTTCCGTGGCTGGAAAACTTGAAGACGGTTCTGGAAGGAGAAACATTGCTGATGCCGGGGATGGAGTTCAGAAAGAAGATGAAACAGCTTCTTGATATGGATACGAAAGTGAAACCTCCTGTTAGAACGGTTGAAGAATTAATGAATCTGCTGATGTCTTTGGGTATCATACAGAAAAACACGGATGAAAGAATCAACATGCCGGAAATCTATCTGCATGGATTTGGCTTGCGCCGAAAGGGTGGATTACGGAGACCGAAATAGGAAAAATTATCCATCAAGACGATATCAGCAGTTTTGGGGAGAAGCAGTGGATATTATGGCAATATATGGTAAAAAAATAATTCGTCTGTTTGAACGAAATCAAAATCCAGAGAATTGATTGTCCGGGATGGAGAACTTTGCGACTTTAAAGATGGAGAGGCAAACAGCCTACGGATCTGGCTAGAGATGAAGGAATCCGGAGAAAATCTGCTTGGCTATATGGTTAAAAGCGGAATTGAAGGTCTGGAAAAGAAGAATGGAATCGGAGAGAATGAGATTTCACAGGGTACACTGTGACAAAATTTCATCAATGCCTATGGCAAAAACAGCCATGGAATCCCCGTTTCTCCGTTGCTTCTTTGTGCGAACTTCTGAATCTTTCAAATACGTTTTACAAACATATTTCCCTCTAGTATAATGAGTTCGTTTAATTAATAAGGTACGTGATTTTCATTGGGGGAGAATAAGGATACAGTATGAGAAATGCGTTAATTTTTGATGATAATAAAATTTTGGCAGAGCTTGTGCAGATGAAGGTGGAGGCCCTGTTTAGAAAGTACGGTCTGGAATTTGAAGTGGACCGCATGAGCAGACTGAGTCAGCTGGAGGCGTGTGATAAAACTTATCAGCTGGCATTTATGGATATTGTGCTGCCGGAGCAGGACGGAATTGATATTACAAGACAGTGGAAGAATTCCGGACGTTTTGAGGAAGTGGTTTTTGTATCCGCATATGATGATAAGGTGTTTGCTTCTTTTGACACCAATCCGCTGTATTTTGTAAGAAAAACGAATCTGGATGAGGATCTGGAGCAGGCAATCATTTCCTATAAAAGAAAGATTTCCGCAACGCAGGTGATTGTGCCGGAGGGCGCGAAGTACCATGTGTGGGATGTGAACGAGATTATGTATCTTGTCAGCCGGAACCATTATATTGATGTATATATGGCCAATGGCAATAAGCCTCTGATTCGCGGCAAGCTGGATGACATCGAGAAGATTCTGCAGGATTACAATTTTGTACGGGTTCAGGTCAGCTATCTGGTCAATCTGAAATACGTAGATGCGGTTAAGAGCCAGATGATCCGCTTAAAGAACGGCGAGACATTCCGTATCAGCCCGAAATACCGCGAGAAGGTGGCATCCCGTATGGAGGCTGGCTGGTAGAAGGCTCTACCGGGTAAGTCCGGGAAGCTGTTCTGAAACGAATGTTGTCCGTTTCTGGACACTGGCAAAAGGTGACAAATAACAGGAAAAGTTGACAGTGAGGTGTCTCTTTTCGGAAAACTACAGTAAAATAAAGGCATTACATTACAAAAAGACAGTCTGAAAAGAGCTGTCTTTTTCCGTTCATGGAAGCAGCATTCTTTTCAGCAGGTTAGGGGGGATGATAATGCCGGTACTGAAAGACAGACATGTTGTGATCAGCCGTGCGAGAAATGGCCGTGAAATTTACGATACGGTGTGTGAGTGGCTGAATACAACGAATTATTTTAAGTGGACCGATGATTCGGTGAGTTACAACAATGAACTGGAAGAACTGGACCGAAAACGTCGGATGCTTCTCCTGCGCCGCAAGATTTCGGAGTGCGGCTGCGTGGTACTTTTCGCGGAAATGTATGGGAATTATAAAGAGTGGATTGATCTGGCAATCGACATTGCCAACGAAATGCACAAGCCACTGATTGGTGTCCGGGACTGGGATGCTTCTCCTGTGCCAAAGCGGATGCAGATCAACTGCCGGGTAACGGTAAAATGTGAGCGCAACGCCATTGTAGCGGCGATTCAGGAGTATTGCCTGTAAAAACGGTAAGAGCTGCCGTGCCAGAATTTTCTTGCGTTCTCTCTGCCTTCTCCGTATAATGAAAGTATTTAAAGTGTTAAATTTGTAACTGGGAAGAGGAGGCAGTCTGGATGGAGAAGAAACGGGATATGGCCTGGAAGGTGCTGAACCGGAAAATTTCCATGCCGTTGGAGCGTCTGTATGCCCATTTCTGCTATTTTAACCTGGATCTTGATAAAATGAGAGAGGCAGCAGCGTATCTGGTGGGAGAGCATGATTTTAAGAGCTTCTGCACTGTGCGGACCCAGGCAGAGGAAACCGTGCGGACCATCTACAGTCTTGATATTACAAAACAGGATGACATGATCACCATCCGCATAAGTGGAAGCGGTTTTCTCTAT
>ERZ773158.2516-NODE-2516-length-13259-cov-3.829749_pt1 | contig 13259 bp, 8 predicted proteins | sample MGYA00511918_ERZ773158 | MGnify/ENA primary metagenome ERZ773158 (study PRJEB29015, sample SAMEA2737876) | human gut metagenome | biome: human gut; feature: human-associated habitat; material: faeces | place: China | collected 2012 ...
GAGAATGCGGTATGGAGCGACGATTTAAGCGATACGATCAATTATGCCACAGTATATGAAACCGTGAAAGCAGAAATGGCTATCCCCTCGAGACTTCTTGAGCACGCGGCGGGGCGTATCTTGAAGGCTTTGAAAGAGAGATTTCCACAGATCACGGAGGTGGAACTTGTCTTGTCTAAATTAAATCCTCCGTTTGGCGGAGATATTCATAGTGCTTCGATAATTCTTAAAGAAAGCTTTCTTTCTGTTTAGAAACTTTTATTTACCTTCGCGTTTGTAAAGAAGTGATGCGATATACGATATACTAAAAGCACAAATACGATAACATTATGGCATTTACCAACAACGTAATGATTGTTCGTCACGGATTGCTGGCGAAGTTAGTAAAGCTCTGGAAAGAAAACCGTCTTCTAGAAGAAATAGATCGCTTACCGATCGAGTTGAGTCCCCGAAAATCGAAAGTGAGGGGCCGTTGCTGTGTACATAAGGAACGTGCCGTCTGGAAATACAAGACCTTGCCTTTGCTTGGTTTTGATATGCAGGACGAGGAAGATGAGTTGACACCGCTTTCAGAGTATGCGAAGCGTGCCTTGTTCCGCTCGGAGAATAAGAAGGAAAATATCATGTGTGTAGTGGATGAGGCGTGTTCCTCTTGTGTCTCCGTGAATTATGAGATCACGAATCTTTGCCGGGGTTGCGTGGCTCGTAGTTGTTATATGAACTGCCCGAAGGACGCTATCCGATTCAAGAAAAACGGTCAGGCCGAGATTGATCATGAAACTTGTATCAGCTGTGGTAAATGCCACCAAAGCTGTCCGTACCATGCCATCGTTTATATCCCGATCCCTTGCGAGGAAGTTTGTCCGGTTAAGGCGATCAGCAAGGACGAGTATGGGGTGGAGCATATCGACGAGTCTAAATGTATATATTGCGGTAAATGTGTGAATGCTTGTCCGTTCGGTGCTATCTTCGAGATTTCACAGACATTCGACGTTTTGCAACGAATCCGTAAAGGAGAGAAAATGGTGGCTATTATTGCTCCGTCTATCCTCGGGCAGTTCAAGACTTCGATCGAACAAGTATATGGAGCTTTTAAAGAAATAGGATTTACCGATGTGATTGAAGTGGCCGAAGGAGCAATGTCGACTACCAGCAACGAAGCACACGAGTTACTGGAGAAGTTGGAAAAAGGACAAAGTTTCATGACTACTTCCTGCTGCCCTTCTTACATCGAACTGGTAGAAAAACATATTCCGGGGATGAAACCATACGTTTCCACCACCGGTTCGCCGATGTATTACACGGCACGGATCGCCAAGGAGAAGCACCCGGATGCAAAAATCGTATTCGTAGGTCCATGTGTAGCCAAACGTAAAGAGGTGCGCCGCGACGAGGCCGTAGATTATATCCTGACATTCGAAGAGGTGGGTTCCATTCTTGACGGGTTGGACATCCAACTGGAGCAGACACAGGCTTTCTCCATATTGCATACTTCCGTCCGCGAAGCACACGGTTTCGCACAAGCCGGCGGTGTAATGGGAGCTGTCAAAGCATACCTGAAAGAAGAAGCGGAAAAGATAAACGCGATCCAAGTGTCGGATATCAATAAGAAGAACATAGCCCTGCTGCGTGCCTGTGCCAAGACCGGAAAGGCAGCCGGACAATTTATTGAAGTCATGGCTTGCGAAGGTGGTTGTATCACCGGACCGAGCACGCACAATGACATTGTTTCGGGACGTCGCCAACTGGCACAAGAGCTGCTCAAACGAAAAGAGAGCTATGAAACAATGGATAGATAAACTACGGCAGGAAAGAACTCTTCGACCCGAAGAATTCCGGCAACTGTTGACCGGATGTGACGCGGACTCCCTACGAATCATTAACGAACAGGCACGGGAGGTCAGCCTCCGGCATTTCGGAAACCGGATTTATATCCGTGGACTGATTGAAATAAGTAATTGCTGCCGGAACAACTGCTATTACTGCGGCATCCGGAAAGGTAATCCGCACGTAGCACGTTACCGGCTGAGTCCGGAAAGTATTCTGGATTGCTGCAAACAAGGATACGCACTGGGATTCCGGACTTTTGTCCTGCAAGGGGGAGAAGATCCTGCACTGACGGACGACCGCATAGAGACAATCGTTGCCGCCATACGGCGGCATTATCCGGACTGTGCCATTACGCTATCACTCGGCGAAAAGTCACGCGAAGCGTATGAACGTTTCTTTCACGCTGGAGCCAATCGCTACCTGTTACGGCACGAAACTTACGACGCGACGCATTACAGCCAACTGCACCCTGCCGGAATGTCCGGCAAGCAACGCCTGCAATGCCTGCAAAACTTAAAAGAAACAGGGTATCAAACCGGAACGGGAATTATGGTCGGTAGTCCGGGACAGACTGTAGAACATCTGATTCAAGACATTCTGTTTATCGAAAAACTCCGTCCTGAAATGATCGGCATCGGTCCTTTTCTGCCTCATCAGGATACGCCTTTTGCCCGATATTCCAGCGGAACGCTCGAACAGACACTGCTCTTATTGTCTATCTTCCGCCTGATGCACCCATCGGCACTGATTCCATCGACAACAGCTCTGGCTACACTGACTCCCGACGGACGGGAACGGGGGATATTGGCAGGAGCAAATGTAGTCATGCCCAATCTGTCGCCACAGAAGGAACGGAAAAAGTATACCTTATATAATAACAAAGCCTCCCTCGGAGCTGAATCGGCAGAAGGAATCAGGATATTGCAACAACAATTACATAACATCGGCTACGAGATTTCTTTCTCCAGAGGAGATTTTAAAACGGTTGACAGTTAGAAGTCAGTTAGTTGGAACTTAGAAGTTTAGAATAGATTATGACATACAAAGTAGATTCACCTGAAGCAGAAGAATTCATCCACCATGAAGAAATTCTGGAAACACTGGAATATGCACGGACCAACAAAGACAATCGTGCACTGATTGAACAACTGATTGAAAAAGCTGCTCTATGTAAAGGACTGACACATCGGGAAGCAGCCGTCCTATTGGAATGTGACCAGCCCGATCTGATAGAACACATCTTTCATCTCGCCAAAGAAATCAAACAAAAGTTTTACGGCAACCGTATCGTAATGTTTGCACCGCTGTACCTCTCGAACTATTGCGTCAACGGCTGTACCTACTGCCCGTATCATGCCAAGAACAAAACGATTGCCCGCAAGAAACTGACACAAGAAGAGATCCGTCAGGAAGTGATTGCCTTACAGGATATGGGGCACAAGCGCCTGGCACTCGAAGCAGGAGAACATCCCACCCTGAATCCGATAGAATATATTCTGGAATCTATCCGGACGATTTACGGTATCAAACATAAAAACGGGGCTATCCGCCGGGTGAACGTAAATATTGCAGCCACTACGGTAGAAAACTACCGCCGGTTGAAAGAGGCAGGTATCGGCACTTATATCTTGTTTCAGGAGACTTATCATAAAGAAAACTACGAAGCCCTCCACCCCACCGGACCGAAAAGCAACTATGCCTACCACACGGAAGCCATGGACCGTGCTATGGAAGGGGGTATTGACGATGTAGGGGTAGGCGTTCTCTTCGGACTGAATACATACCGTTATGACTTTACCGGACTGCTGATGCACGCCGAACATCTGGAAGCCAGATTCGGCGTAGGTCCGCATACGATCAGCGTTCCGCGCATCTGCTCGGCAGATGATATTGATGCAGGGGATTTCCCCAATGCTATCTCGGACGAGATATTCAGCAAGATTGTAGCCGTTATCCGGATAGCCGTTCCATATACCGGAATGATTATTTCGACCCGCGAATCACAGGAGTCACGCAAGAAGGTCCTCGAACTGGGCATTTCACAAATCAGCGGCGGTTCGCGTACCAGTGTCGGAGGGTATGCGGAAAGAGAACTGCCGGAGAACAATTCCGCACAGTTTGATGTCAGTGACACACGGACACTGGACGAGGTTGTCAACTGGCTGCTCGATCTCGGGCATATCCCCAGCTTCTGTACTGCCTGTTACCGCGAAGGAAGAACGGGCGACCGTTTCATGTCGCTCGTCAAATCCGGACAGATAGCAAACTGCTGTGCCCCGAATGCCTTAATGACACTGAAAGAGTATCTGGAAGATTATGCCTCCGAAGACACCCGGAAAAAAGGGCTGAAACTGATTGAAAAGGAAACGGAACATATTCCGAATCCCAAAATCAGAGAAATCGCCATACGTAACTTAAAAGCAATCGCCGAAGGCAAAAGAGATTTTCGATTATGAGTTTAACAGATACCCCTAACGCCAACAGGCTTCACATAGCTCTTTTCGGCAGACGAAACAGTGGCAAGTCTTCTCTTATCAACGCTTTGACAGGACAGGACACTGCGCTCGTCTCGGATACTCCGGGAACAACCACCGACCCGGTAGCGAAAGCCATGGAAATTCATGGGATCGGACCGTGCCTGTTTATCGATACACCGGGATTCGACGATGAAGGCGAACTTGGGCGAATGCGTATTGAACGCACATGGAAAGCGGTAGAGAAAACAGATATGGCTATCTTATTTTGTGGAGGCGATACGTCTGCCGGGCTTTCAAAGGAGACAAAGGAGCCCGATTTTACAGAAGAACTTTACTGGCTGGAACAGTTAAAGGCTAAAGGGATTCCGACGATTCTGCTGATAAACAAAACAGATATACGGAAAGATTCACAGGCGTTGGCTATCAAAGTCAGAGAAAGTTTCGGAGATACTCCTGTCCTAATCAGTGCAAAAGAGAAAACAGGGATCGAACAGATCCGCCGGACTATACTGGAAAAACTCCCTCCGGATTTCGGCCAGCAAAGTATCACCGGAACGTTAGTCGCAGAGAATGACCTCGTACTTCTCGTAATGCCACAGGACATACAGGCTCCCAAAGGCCGGCTCATCCTGCCGCAAGTACAGACGATTCGTGAATTGCTGGACAAGAAATGTCTGATTGCCACCTGTACCACCGACAAGTTGCCGGAAACATTACACGCCTTTGCTCATCCTCCCAAATTGATTATTACGGATTCGCAGGTTTTCAAAACAGTCTACGAGCAAAAACCGGAAGAGAGCAAACTTACGTCCTTTTCTGTGCTTTTCGCCGGATATAAGGGAGATATTCATTATTATGTGAGAAGTGCGGCCGCTATCGAGATGCTGACCGAATCATCACGTGTGCTAATAGCCGAAGCCTGTACCCATGCCCCTCTTTCCGAGGATATCGGGCGGGTGAAACTTCCCCGCTTACTGAGAAAACGTATCGGTGAGAAACTGCAAATAGACATCGTGGGCGGAACAGACTTTCCACAAGACCTGACACCTTATTCTTTAGTGATTCACTGTGGGGCATGTATGTTCAACCGCAAATATGTACTCAGCCGTATCGAGTTAGCCCGAAAGCAAAATATTCCCATGACAAACTATGGAGTAGCCATTGCTTTCCTCAATGGGATACTAGATCGGATTGAATACTAAAAAAAGAGCTGTTTTGGTTGTATACTAAGAACATTAAGTTTACATTTGCTACCTAATTAATCATATTATTTAATTTAATACACAACACATGAAAAAGAAAGAAGTGGCTTTAGCCATTTTTCTGTTGACCGGACTCACTCTCCAGGCGCAGGAAAGAGTGACACAATACAAAGTCCGCGACGCTATTGAGGTTCGTACACCTATCATGAACGACAGTATCAACCCGAAAGGAGAAAAGCATTCAACCAAGATGTTGCTTAAAACTCCGGTAGTACTCGACCTCCCTGATGCGCCCCTGCAATCACTGACCGTTGACACGGCAGGGTATCTAACATTGGATAAGGCTGACAAAAACAGCAAGATTTATGTACTTAAAACACAGATCAGGGCGGAACGTTTCCTGAAAGGAAAATTGAAAGTTACTTCTCCCGTCCGCTGGGAAGTCTTTATCGACGAAGTTTCCAAGCAGACAAAGGACGCCGCCGAAGATAGTATCAGTTCTGCCTCCTCTCGGGATATAGCTCTTACTCTGGAACCGGAAAGAGATTATGAAATCACAATCAAATTGCTTTCCACCGCAGAAGACAAAGCTGCTCCTACCCTGAAATGCGAGTTTATCAAGGACAATAAATTCAAAGATATCGCCTGCACACTAGATCCGAATGCAAAGAAGCGTTTTTCACTGGATAATACAGTGTACGGCAACCGTGTTATCTCCGTTGCGATCTCTCCGAGTGGAAAATACCTGCTGACCCGTTATTGGAACAACCATGCTGCCAAACGCTCGCGTACATACTGTCAGCTCACGGAGCTGAAAACCGGAAAGGTTCTTTTGGATAATGCAAGAGACGGTATGCGTTGGATGCCCAAAAGCGACAAACTCTATTATACCGTAACAGCGCTTAGCGGAAATGACGTTATCACGCTCGACCCTGCTACACTGAACGAAGAAACTCTCTTGAAAGGGATTCCCGAACAGAGCTTTACATGGTCGCCCAACGAAGACTTCCTGATCTATTACCCCAGAGAAGAAGGAGAAAAAGAACAAGGTGCTCTCCGCCGTATCGTCAGCCCGGCAGACCGTATTCCCAACACTCGCGGACGAAGCTTCCTGGCTAAATATAACATAGCCAACGGTGTTTCCGAACGGTTGACTTATGGTAACCATAGCACTTACTTACAGGATATTTCTCCCGATGGGAAATTTATGATATATAGTACATCGAAAGAAAACATCACTCAACGTCCGTTCTCTCTGTCTTCTCTCTACCTGGTAGATTTGGAAACGTTGAAGGTTGACACTCTTTTCCACGACGAACGCTTCCTGGGAGGTGCCAGCTATTCACCGGACGGCAAGCAGTTATTGCTTACAGCAAGTCCCGAGGCCTTCGGCGGAATCGGAAAGAATTGCGGTAATCATCCTATTGCCAATGATTTCGACACACAGGCATTTATCATGGACCTGGCTACCCGCAAGATACAGCCGATTACTAAAGACTTCAACCCGACTGTCAGCCCTCTGCAATGGAATCGCGGGGACGGATGTATTTATTTCAATACGGACGATGGCGACTGCAAAAACATCTATCGCTACTCGCCCAAAAACAACAGTTTTGAGAAGTTGAACCTGGAAACGGATGTTACCAGTGCTTTCACCTTATCGGAATACAATCCGGGAATCGCCGCTTATATCGGTCAATCCGACCATAATGCCGGAGTTGCCTATCTGTATGACATGAAGAAAAAAACTTCCCGGTTACTGGCCGACCCATTGAAGCCAATTCTCGACCAGATAGAATTAGGTAAAACCGAACCGTGGAACTTTACGGCCTCGGACGGAACGGTAATCACTGGAAAGATGTGTCTGCCGCCCAACTTCGACCCGAATAAGAAGTATCCGATGCTTGTTTATTACTATGGCGGAACCACTCCTACGACACGTGGCATCAGTAATCCGTATTGTGCCCAACTGTTCGCTTCACGCGACTATGTAGTGTATGTGATTCAGCCTAGCGGTACTATCGGTTTCGGACAGGAATTTTCTGCACGCCACGTCAACGCGTGGGGAAAACGTACTGCTGACGATATTATTGAAGGAACAAAACAGTTCTGCAAGGAACACCCGTTTGTAGACGAAAAACGAATCGGATGTCTCGGTGCTTCCTACGGAGGATTCATGACGCAGTATCTGCAAACTCAAACTGACATCTTTGCCGCTGCCGTGTCTCATGCAGGTATCAGCGATGTGACCAGCTATTGGGGAGAAGGTTACTGGGGCTATTCATACAATGCGATTGCCGCTGCCGACAGCTACCCCTGGAAAAACCCGGATCTGTTTACCAAACAAGGCTCTTTATTCAATGCTGACAAGATCAACACTCCATTGCTATTGTTGCACGGAACCGTAGATACCAATGTACCCATAGGTGAAAGTATACAGCTTTTCAATGCCTTGAAGATATTAGGAAAGACTGTTGAATTCATCACAGTAGACGGTGAGAATCATTTTATTTCAGATTACGACAAGCGTATCAAATGGCACAATTCTATTATGGCATGGTTTGCACGCTGGTTGCAGGATCGCCCGGAATGGTGGAATGAGATGTATCCCGAACGTCATTTGTAACTCCCGGTAAACAGGAGTACTATTCCCAAATAATAAGGTGCCGCTGATCGAATGTCAACGGCACCTTATCTTTTTATAATCAATGTTCTTTTATCTCTTTACAGCAGCAATCAATTCTTCTGCCGAAACAAGATTCTGTTCCCCTGTCTCCATATTCTTCAGCATAACTTTGCCCTCATTCATCTCGTTTTCACCTACGATAGCGACAAACGGAATATTCTTCGCATTGGCATAGCTCATTTGTTTTTTCATCTTGGAGGCATCCGGGAAGATTTCGGCACGGATACCTGCTGCACGCACTTTTGCCAAAACACCCATAGAGAAAGCCGCTTCCTTTTCACCGAAATTGATGAATAACACTTCTGTTCCGTTCACAGCTTCTTTCGGATAAAGTTCGAGCTGGTTCAACACATCGAAGATACGGTCTGCACCGAAAGAGATACCGACACCGGATACCCCCGACATACCGAATACTCCGGTCAGATTGTCATAGCGTCCACCGCCTGTGATACTGCCGATTTGTACGTCCAACGCCTTCACTTCAAAAATAGCCCCTGTATAGTAGTTCAATCCGCGGGCCAATGTCAGGTCAAGTTCAATTTCATTCTTCAGCCCCATTGTTTCCAATGTATTCAGAATAAACTCACTTTCCTCCACTCCCTTCAATCCTACTTCACTGGCTGACAACACTTCTTTCAATGTACCCAGTTTCTCCGCATTCGTGCCGTTAAGAAGAATAATAGGCTGCAATTTGGCAATAGCCTCATCACTGATCCCTTTCTCTTTCAGTTCGGCATTCACGTTGTCCAGACCAATCTTATCCAGCTTATCTATGGCTACGGTTATATCGACAATCTTATCAGCTTCACCGATAATCTCGGCAATACCGGAAAGAATCTTACGATTATTAATCTTGATGCATACACGAATACCGAAACGGCTGAATACAGTATCAACAATCTGCATCAGTTCTACCTCGTTCAGCAACGAATCACTACCTACCACATCCGCATCACATTGATAAAACTCACGATAACGCCCTTTCTGCGGACGGTCGGCACGCCATACCGGCTGAATCTGATAGCGTTTGAAAGGGAACGTGATTTCGTCACGGTGCATCACTACATAACGGGCAAAAGGTACAGTCAAGTCATAACGCAATCCTTTCTCACAGAATTTGCTTGCCAACTTTGCTGCATTACGGCTCAACAATTCCTCGTCAGTAATACCGGAAAAATAATCTCCCGAGTTCTGAATCTTAAAAAGAAGTTTGTCGCCTTCATCTCCATACTTTCCCATGAGTGTAGAAAGCATTTCCATAGATGGAGTTTCTATCTGCTGGAAACCATAAAGATGATATACGTCACGAATCGTATTGAATATATAATTACGCTTCGCCATTTCTACCGGCGAAAAGTCACGAGTTCCTTTAGGAATACTTGGTTTTGCTGCCATAATATTACTGTTTATAATTTTAATTGCGCAAATTTACTGCAAATTTCCGAGCAACACTTGCATATATCTGAAAAAATCGTCAACATTCTACCCTAAGTTGTGCAAAACCCGAATATATGATAACGTATGACAAACAAAAGAGTGCCTTCCAGAATCCTAATGCGGACTAAGAAGGCACTCTTTTATATTTTATGGAGAAGTTTTTAGTCTCTTCTACCCATGAAGATCATAATGTAGTAAATCAACGTAGCCAATGAACCCAACGCAGCTACTACATAAGTGTATGCAGCGGAACGAAGTGCATCTTCAGCTTGTCTGTGATTATACGAGTTGGTGATCCCGGATGAACTCAGCCAAACGAGTGCACGCTTACTTGCATTGATTTCCACCGGCAAGGTGATAAAGCTGAACAATGTAGTCATGGCAAACAATATAATACCTGCCAACAATAACTGAGGGAATGTATTCAGCAATAAAATACCTCCCAACAATACCCATGTCATGATAGAAGACGCAAAGCTCACTACCGGGACCAATGCGCTACGCATTTTCAACGGCGCATACATACGTGCGTGCTGAACAGCGTGCCCACATTCGTGTGCAGCTACGGCAGCCGCCATGATACTGTTACTTTCATACACACCTTCACTCAAATTCACTGTTTTATTTGCAGGATTGTAGTGGTCGGTCAATCGTCCCGGAGTATGTGTTACTTGTACATCATAAATTCCATTGTCATGCAACATCTTCAAAGCCACGTCGCGTCCTGTCATGCCATTGCCGGTAGGGATCTTGGAGTACTTCTTGAATTTGTTCTGCAAATTCATCTGCACCAGCCAACTTACTACGGCAATTCCAATAAATAATACCCAATAAGACATCATATACTTTTCGTTTTAATTATTACTCTATATCTATAAACAAATTGTTTGCCAAAAATACGGGGAAACTATCAATGTCAGAATAGTTTCCCCGTGCTTTTATGAAGAATTAGCTAAAAATTAGTCAATCGTAAGTTCTACCACATAGTCAATATCTTTCGGGACTTCCGCAAATTCCAGCAGAACGCCCGCTTTCGTTTTGGTAAGGCGAACCGGAGACTGATCTTTAAATACAACCGCCTTCTTCACTTTCTTATCTGTCAAAGGCAGGAATAACGCTTTATCTTTCAAATCCAGAATATGCACATAGAGTTTGTTCCCTTTCTGTGTAGTCACTCCCCAATCGTGAGGCGCAACCACACCGCCACGTGTTCCATAGATTGTCTCTCCGTATTGTTTCATCCACTCGCCCATCTCTTGCAAACGTTGTACTGCCACTGCAGGAAGTTCTCCGTCAGGTTGAGGACCGATGTTCATCAGAAGATTGGCATTCTTGCCGGCAGCCTTCACCAGATAATGAATCAATGTTTTGGTAGACTTATAGTTTTGGTCGGTAATCTTATACCCCCACATCCCATTCATCGTTTCACAAGTTTCCAGCGGCAGGTGACTTACATCCTGTCCGGAGAGCCCTGCCGTATTCTCACCCGGCAGATCACGTTCGAAGATCTGAATATCCTCACCGGCAAAAGGCGTCTGATGATGATTATTTCCGACCAGACACCCCGGTTGGAGCTTATGAATCAAAGCATACTGTTCGGGCAATTCCCAATCAAAGTCTTTATTCTGATCCTGATCCCACCAGCCGTCGAACCAGATAGCACCTACGGGACCGTAGTTCGTAAGCAATTCCGTCAACTGGTTATTCATAAATTGATAATAGCTTTTCCAGTTTCCTTTTGAATCCGGCCGCCCCGTTCCACGCCCTGTACGTCCCCAAGGATAGTCTTCACGCACCCAGTCGAGATGCGAATAGTAGAAATGAAGTTTGATTCCATGTTTGGCACAGGCAGCAGCAAGCTCCTTCACAATGTCTCTTTTGAAAGGAGTAGCTTTCACCACATTATAATCCGAATATTTGGTATCAAACATCGAGAAACCCTCGTGGTGACGAGTCGTGAAACAGATATATCTGGCTCCCGAAGCCTTGATAGACTGTACCCACTTATCCGCATCAAACTTGGATGGATAAAATCCACCTGCCAGTTTGGCATACTCTTTATAATTCAGATTTATGTTTGTCATAGTCCATTCACCGGTAGCAAGCATTGCATACAGTCCCCAATGAAGGAAAATACCAAACTTATTATCCTGAAACTCTTCCCGTGCTTTCAAGTTTTCTTCTGTCGGCTGATAGGAAGACTGGGCAAAAGCCCCACAACTCATGGCGAGTAATAAAAGAAAAGAAATAAAACGTGTTTTCATAAGGCATTTATTATTTGTGTCCATACTAAGCAACAAAGATTTGAACAAGAAAGGCGGAGTTTGTCCAATCTCCGCCTTCCCAAAATATAATAGAACAAATGTTATTCTTCCGTATAACGTTCGATAGTCTGCGCTCTGTCCGGTCCTACGGATACAATCTTGATTTGTACGCCAAGTTGTTCTTCGAGGAAAGTCAGATATGCGTTGAATTCTTCGGGGAATTCATCTTCGCTCTGCATCTTCGTCATGTCCGTCTGCCAGCCCGGAAGTTCTGCATATACAGGTTCCACCCCTTCAGTGATGTCGTATGGGAAGTAATCAATTTCCTCACCGTTAACTTTGTAAGCTACACAAGCCTTGATTGTTTCGAAAGTATCGAGCACATCGCTCTTCATCATAATCAATTTGGTAACCCCGTTTATCATAACGGAATATTTCAACGCAACGAGGTCAATCCAACCGCAACGACGCTTACGACCTGTAACCGAACCGAACTCATGTCCCAGCGTACACATCTTGTCTCCTGTTTCATCAAACAGTTCAGTCGGGAAAGGACCTGCTCCTACGCGAGTACAATATGCTTTGAAGATACCGTAAACTTCTCCGATACGGTTGGGAGCTACGCCCAATCCGGTGCAGGCACCGGCACAAACTGTATTGGAAGAAGTAACAAACGGATACGAACCGAAGTCGATATCAAGCATAGTACCTTGTGCACCTTCACAAAGAACACTCTTTCCGTCCTTCAACAGATTGTTTACTTCATGTTCGCTATCTACAAAATGGAACTGTTTCAGATATTCGATACCTTCCAACCATGCCTTTTCCAGTTCAGCAAGATCATATTCGTAGTTCAGGCTTTTCAAGATTTGTTCGTGACGAGCCTTTGCAGCAGCGTATTTCTGATCGAAATTATGAAGGATATCACCTACACGGACACCGTTACGGCTTACTTTATCCGTATATGTAGGACCGATCCCCTTACCGGTAGTTCCCACTTTGGCATCTCCTTTGGCAGCTTCGTAAGCAGCGTCCAGGATACGGTGTGTCGGAAGAATGAGATGCGCTTTCTTTGAGATGTGCAAACGTTCTTTCAGCGGATGCCCTGATGCTTCAAGCGCTTCTGCTTCTGCCTTAAACAGTGCCGGGTCAAGTACCACACCATTACCGATGATGTTTACCTTGTTTCCCTGAAAAATACCGGAAGGGATAGAACGAAGCACATACTTCTGTCCTTCAAACTCAAGTGTGTGACCGGCATTCGGGCCGCCCTGGAAACGAGCAACCACATCGTACTTAGGTGTTAATACGTCGACTACTTTTCCTTTACCTTCGTCGCCCCATTGTAATCCTAATAGAACAT
>ERZ773158.2517-NODE-2517-length-13257-cov-8.673231_pt1 | contig 13257 bp, 14 predicted proteins | sample MGYA00511918_ERZ773158 | MGnify/ENA primary metagenome ERZ773158 (study PRJEB29015, sample SAMEA2737876) | human gut metagenome | biome: human gut; feature: human-associated habitat; material: faeces | place: China | collected 2012 ...
ACACCGCATGGGTGGGGCGGGCACCCTCGTGGGCGGTCACCTCCACAAACTCGCAATCCATCTCTTCCATGCGGGCCAGCTGCAATATGCGGTCAAAAACAGGCATGAAAAAACCACGGTGCGGGTGCATCGTGGTTGAAGTGTTAGTGGGTTATTCGGGTAATTCGCCCAGTTGCCTCAGGAGTGATGTGTAGATTTGTGCATCTACCTGATCCAGCGGGATATTACCATCCAGCAAACCTTCATATTGCGGGTCAACTGGATGCTCTTTGAGGAATGCCTTCATTTTTTCAATTTCCTCTGGTGTAATATTGTACCCCATATTGTGAAATCTCCATTAAAAAATCTGTGACAAGATTATAGACAGCCGTTTTGGGCATCGTGGGGTCGTTTGCTGTGTGATTCAGCGTGCGAGCAGCCATTTTTAGAGAGATCAAATCGGTTGCGGCGGTCTTTTCCAGTGCATATACACTGCCGTCATTGCCGACAATCGTCAGCATCTGCATCGAATCCCGGCTCGCAAAGCCAAGAATATCCTCTGGCGAAAAGGTCATCCCACTTGGATGGTTGTGTATTGCAATGTGAGGCGTGCTGAAATTCGGGATGTGAACGCCTCCTTCCTGCTCGCCGGTAAAATATCCGCTCACGGGCTGCATATCCAGCCCGTAACAGCGGGCCTTTTCTATCCCAAGCGGAGCCTTTCGGGCTTCCAGCAGCAGCTTTTTGTGGGCATTGGCAAGGGCACGGCTGCCCGCGGCGTCCAGCGTCTCACAGGCAAACGGCTGGATGCGCTGAATGCTTTGGGCGGTGATCTCCTTGTAGTCCTGATTGTTTTCTTTCAGTGTAGCATTGTTTTGGGCGGATTGCAAGGCACTTGCCGCCGCATCCGCCTGCCTCGCTTCCCTTCGCCCAAAGCCAGGTACACCGGTCCTTGCCCCGTCCAGCCGCTCTCCGGTTTCTACCAGGAACGCACTCAGCTGCTGCCGGGCGGCTTTCAGCTTGGCGGCGCTTTGGCTGGCATCCACCCCGGCGGCTGTTTCGGCCAGGTAACGGCGCTTGTACTTGCGCACCCTGCGTTCCAGCGCCCGCTGCATCTGGGTGATCTCGTACCGGGTGTACAGCCCGCCGCCGTAGGGGATATTGCGGGCATCCAGCTTGGCCAGGCGTTCGTCCGTGTAGTTGCGCACGGAGATGCCGGGGTAGAACGGGTAAAAGTTGTGGCGGCAGTTCCAGCCGCACAGGCCCGGCCCGGTGCCGTAACCAGTGGCGGTTTCAAAATCCTCGTACCGCTCACCGTCCTGCACCACAGCGCCCCCGCGATGGTAAACCCGGCCCTGCCACACCGCATGGGTGGGGCGGGCACCCTCGTGGGCGGTCACCTCCACAAACTCGCAGTCCATCTCTTCCATGCGGGCCAGTTGCAATTTCGCACAGGTCTGGTTTACGCCGGTCAGCACCGCCCGGCGGGCGGCAACTTCCAGCGTGTCGGTGTGGCCGCTGGGGTAGGTGATGTACGGCATGGTGTCCGCCAGGTCATCCACCGTGCGGCGGATGGCGGTGCTGTAATCCAGGGCTCCGGTGCTGACCAGCCCCCACGCGCGGGAAAGCCGGTCCTCAAACGCGCCGGTTACCGTGTTGGCGGTGGTGGCCGTCAGGTTCTGCCAGGTGCCGCAGGTCTGGCGGTACCCGGCATTCAGCAGGTTCAGCAGGGCGGGGGACTGGTTGACCGGCGGCGGGTCCAGCCCCGCAGCCGTATACACAGCATCGTCCGCGGCCAGGGCCTGTGCCCCGGCGGTTTCCAGCAGCCGCTTGATCTCCGCCCGGCTTTTGCCGGTGTACCTGGCCAGGGTGGCAACGGTGTTGCTGCGCGCCGCGCGGGTTTCGGCCAGCCGCCATGCCTGCCATATGGCCGTTGGGGTCAGCGGGTCCAGCTCGCCCAGGCTTTTCATGCGCCGGGCAATGTCCTGCAAAATGTCGTCTTCCACCTGCTGCCACAGCTGCACAAAACGGCGAGGCAGGGCTTCCAGCTGGTCAGGGGTCAGCATGGGGCATCACCTCACGGGGCAAAAGTCAGGGTTTCGTCGGCGGGGGCCGGCATCATCTCGCGGGCCTTGTCCTCGCTGACGCCAAAGTACCAGGAAAGCAGCAGCTCCGGCCGCAGATAGTTCGCCGCAGCCATCTGCATCCGGCGGGCAAACTCGGTGCCGGTATCCTCAAAGATGCTGTCCCCAAAGGAAACCGCCGGTTCAAAACTACCTGCCGGGGCCAGCCCGTAAATGCTAGCGTAGGCATCAAACCAGTACAGCACATCCAGCAGCCCCGTGGTCAGCCCCCGGTCCTGGATGGCCTTGATGGTGTTGTAGGTAGTTTTGTCCTCGCTGATGACCTGGGTGGCGGTCACTTGACCGGTCTTAGGGTCGATGGCAAAGGTGCCCTGGCTGAATCCGGTCTGCAGTTCCAGCATGCGCAGCTGGGTTTCCATGGCCGTCTTGTAGGCGTCAAAGCGGAAGTCCGGGGTGTAGTCGTCCCAGGGCTTTTCGTCCGGCATGTCGATGGTCATGTAGTAGTCGCTGGCAAGCTCCCGGAAATTGACCGCAGGCTTGCCGTTGATCGGGTCCTTCATGGCGGCAGAACGGTCCAGGATCATCCGCCGCTTGCCGGTGCTGCGCTCCCAGAAGAAATCGTAGTAGGTGGCGTCCAGTTCCCGGATGCTGTCCAGCGCGTTCGCGTACAGGCTGACCGGGTAGGCGCTGCCGTCCACCGTGTTGACGTTGGGCATTCGCAGCAGGCCAAAGTGCGGCCGGTCAACGCCCTGCACCAGCAGATCGGGCTGCAGGGCAGCCCAGCGGGGCACATCGGTCAGCGGGACCTCACTGCCCATGAAACCGGCCTCTTTCAGCCGGTAGGCTTTGTTGGTGATGTGCAGGCCGCCGTCCGCCATGGCAAAGTGTTCCACCCGCACCACGGCGGTGCCGTCGTCCAGCTTGTCAAAGTCGGTAAAGTACCCGGCATCCAGGCGGCGGTTCGGCCCCCAATGCTCCGGGAAGATGCGGCTGCGCGGGATGATCTCAACATAGATGCTGCCGCCCTCCACATACGGCTTGACGGCCGCCATGCCGCCCCCACCGGCCAGCTGCACTGCCTCGTGTAGATCAGGCTGCAGATTGGCGGTCAGCTGGCTCTGCAGCCAGTCCGCGCGCGCTCCTGCCCCGGCGGAAAGCGTCAGCTCGCTTGTGGCAAGCGTCGCCATCAGGCTGGTCAGGGTGGCTGCCATCTTTAAGCTGTGCAGCGGCTGGTCAGTCAGATAGAACAGCTCATCCCACTGCCGTACAGCTTCCGCCATAGCGGGCGTCATATCACAGCCCAGGGCGCGGGCATCGCGCAGGTTCAGCAGTTTCATGATCGTTCCTCTCAATGTGTTCCAAATGTTCATCAGGCGCCTCTCCGCTTCCAGATCACTTCGGTGGCGTAGCGCACCGCGTCAATGTGGTGGTTGTTCAAATCGGGGTAACCCGGCAGCACCTCGCCGGTGCGCGGGTCCCGCTCGTATTCATACTCGCTGAACTCTTTTGCCGTGTCCGGGCAGCGGACCGGGTCAATCACGATCCGCCTCAGCGCCTGCAGCCACTTCATGCTGTACTCTACACTGCCCGGCCCCTTCTGCGCCGCGCGGCAGCCAAGGCCGTAGGCTTTGTAGTCCTGCACGCTCTTGGGTTCGGCGGAATCTGCGTTCAGCCAGTCGGCTCCCGTCAGGCCGCGGGCAAGCAGCAGATCCGCAGTATCCCGGTTGGAGGTGCGCAGCCGGGTCAGCTCGTCAAAGATGTACAGGGTGCCGCGGGCAGCATCGTACTGCACGGCGTTGTAAGCCCAGGGGTCCGGGTACCAGCCCCAGTCCACGCCGTACAGCGGCCGGTCAAACCCGGCCAGCTGGTCGTCAGGGATGGGCTGCAGAGCCAGGTTCTCAAACACCGCGGTGCCGCTGCCGACCACCTCCCCCAGATATTCATGGCGGAACGCTGTGGGGTTGGCCTGCTCCAGGTGGGCGGCATCGGCCAGGAAACGCGGCCCCAGCCAGTCAGCCGGGGTGGTTTGGTAGGTGGAGTGGTGCACCAGCTTGCCGGGGCGTTGTTCCAGCGCATAGCGGTTGGCCCAGTTCCGGGCAGTCGCCGGCGGGTTGAAGCTCTTGAGCGTGATGGAGTAAGGCCCGCCGCGCAGAACGCTCTGCTCCACATTGCGCACCTGCTCAGAACCGTCGAACTGATCCAGTTCCTCCAGCCAAAGCACCCCGATATAGCCGAATGGCATCTTGATGGACTTCAGCTTGCCGGGGTCGTCCAGGCCAAAGAAAAGCACCTTCTGCCCGGTGGGCAGATAGGTGCATTCCATGGGGCTGACGGTACACTTGAATCTTGCCGAAAGCCCCAGCGCCCCGATGGCCCACTGGATCTGTGCAAACACGCTGGTGCGCAGTGTCTTGTCCACCCGGCGCAGCACCACCGCATGGCAGTCCGGGTGGCGCAGCAGCAGCAAAATCAGCTCAATGCTGATAAAGCTGGATTTGGTTGACCCGCGCCCGCCCTTGGCCACAAGCTCGTCCACCTTGCCTGCCTTGATCTGCCGGTGGGCATCATAGAAGGCCGGCGAGATCAGCGCGGACAGTTTACAGGTCGTCAATGATCTGCACCTCCCCGGTATCAGAATCACCCGGCGGCGTTTCCTCGCCCAGCAGTTTGACAAGCACGGCAGCGGCGCGGGCATCGCCGTCGGTGGCGGCATCGGTCAGGCCGATGATCATGGCCATCTGGTTGTCGATGTCCTCCGGGTCCACCTGCCGGCGCAGCAGTTTATTGGCCCTGCGCCGATCGGTGACCGGCAGGGCCAGATAGAGGTCGGCGGCTTCCTTCAGGCTGCGTTTGCGCCGCCTGGCCGCCCCGGATGCGATGCCGCCCTTTTTACCCAATTCTCTGGCTTCTCTCTCGCTTCTCTGATCCATGGGAATCAGGTTTCTCTCGTTCGGCATTGCCACCACCTCTCGGTAAAAGATTCAAAAAATCTCCCCGGCACGCACGGACAAAAGGAAAGAGAGTAAATGTGTGAGCCTTTGCCGGGTGCCGGGGAGTGGGGCCGCACAAGGGCCTTGCACCCTTGCTGTGCCGTTGCTTGGGAACACAGCGCCCCTGCCAAAGGACCAGCTGTGCGGCATAAAAACAGCCAGGCGGGGCATGACCGTCTGGCTGAAAGGGGAGGATGAAAATGCCAATACAAAAGCCGTAAGGCGGTCGCCCCGTTCCTTACGGCTTTTGATGATGGTATTATAGCATGTTTATTGGGGGTCTGCGAGGGTCAAAAAAAGGAGACAACCTCAACGGCTGTCTCCTCCCACCTGGTCGGCGTACTTACAGTACGCTTAATACAGAGTATCAACTTACAAGTGTATACAGTACAATATTGTCTGTACTTATAGTATATGCAGTATTCAGGGAAATGTCAAGGCTATATGGTTGTTAATTTTTCGTAAATTAACGTTATTAACTCTGTAGGAAGTCCAAATTCTATTTGCAAGGATATCTGCAGCTTGAATTAAGTAATACTTTGACGAATCACAGTAATGGATGTGAACGGTAACGTCTTTATCAAATACATTCTTATGAACGATGCCATAATCCCAGTTTGCGATGCCATGTTTGAGCTCTTCCCAAATAGAATCTTCCAAACTATAATATCCATTTGTGGCGGTTAATTGCTCGTCAATACAAATTTCAATGGTAATATCATCATCTTTTCTGATAATACCTCTGGAAATAAGTTCTTCCAACTTTCTTTTTACGCAAAGTTTGAGAATGTAATCCTTATAACGGCAACGGGACTTCTTATTGTCTAAAATATGATCATAAATTTTACTAAGATCTACGGCTGCCGATACACTCTCATAAGCTCGCACGCTATTAAAAAGTGAACGCTTGTGCTTGGCGGTTAAGACAGCTGCTTTCAATTCTCCGGGCTGTTCTGTCGCTTTTCGGATTTGCTTGTTGGCATTGATGTATTTGCGTTTGGCAATATCTCTATCATTGGCATTACAAAATACATAACCAGCATATAAAAAATACCCACTGGGTTCGTTTCTATGAAATGTTCCGGAATCGTCGAAGTAGAAATAAACTGTCTGCATAAAGGCCTCGCACGAAAAATATATTTTATATCATAATAACATACATTCCTTTACAAATCAACTTGTTTCGAATTATATTTGCAATTCGGAAACTATCTTTTTATGAACTCTCCTCACCCACCGGTATTCCAGGTGCATCTCCACCGCGATTTGTTCAAAGCTCTGGCCAAGCAGGTATCTTCTGCGCAAAATTTCCTGATCACGGGCATCGGTAATTTGATTGATGATTGTGATGATGTCGCGGCGGGTATCTGCACAGATAGCAATCTGGCGTTCCAGCTCTTGCTGCGCCTGAATGATGCGCTCCACAGCACGGGGGATGCCTTGCCCGTCCGGGGTGCCGGTAGGCATGGCGGAAAGAAGAGGCGTGACGCGGCAAGCCTGGCTGCGCAGAGTGAGAAGTTCCTGTTCAAGCTCCCGCTCCTGGCGCAGGCTTTGCTGGTAGCGGCGCAGCCAGGCAACTTTCTCTTCATAGGTCATGGCATCACCCCTTCCGCGGCTCATGCAGGGCCACATAGCAGTCATAGGTCTTGCCTTCGGCGCGGGCAGCACGTTCCACGCGGGCGATCTCGCTCATGGCATGTTTGCTGCGCTGTTTGGCCCGGCTGATGATGGCATCGTCGCTGCGCACCAGTGGGGCACAGGCTTTGCAGTAGCGCTGGCTGAAATAGGCGTGCAGCATCATTTTGCCGCAGCGGGCGCAGGGCTTATCGGAATATTTCGGCATCAATCCTCACCTCCATGCGTATGCTCCATATAGATCTTCGGTTCGTCGTCCTCGTCCAGGTGGGCGGTGGCCTTTCCGGCGCAGAGCCCGGCGGTGTAGGCGGCGGCCAGCAGCGCGGCCAGAACAGCGCTGCCGATGATCGAAAGCAGAATGTCCATCAGTCACCCCACCTTTCGCCGCGGCTGCAAAAATCATCCGGCGTGTTGCGGCCATACAGCGGGCACTGGACGGTGGCCCAGTAGCGGCAGCGCCCGCACCGCGGCAGGCCCAGCAGCCGCAGGTGCATGGCGCGGGTGATGCGCAGCCCGCACCACATCAGCCCACAGATCAGCATGCCGCCCGCAAAGAGCACGCAGGGGGCCGCAAGAAACACAAGGGCCAGGCATTGGATGATGTAGAGACAGTTGGAATCAAAGACAGGCATCCGCCCCACCTCCCAACAGCCGCAATGCTTTGCGGATGACGGCACATCCATGCACGGAGCAATCATCTTCCAGCCCGCAGCCAAGGCAGGCTTCGGGGCGGCGCTCAATGGCCAGGCGCTGCAGCTGGCGCAGCTCTTCCGGCGTCATCCGTTCGGCAGGGATGCACCGGCTGTTTTCGGCATCGAACCGCATTCCGCTTGAAACAGGCATCATAATTCCACCACCTTGATGAAAATGCCGGGGGTATCGGCCCAGAACTTTTCAATCACCTCACTGCACACGAATGCGTCATCGCGCCAGAAGTGCAGGCGGGTCATTTCGTCTTTCAGGGCTTTTTCCAGGTTGTCGGTATCGGGCTTGGTGGTGCGCCACTCGCCGTCATTGTGGCGGCCGTCAGTGGGAAACAGCCACTTGACCAACAGCCGCACCGGGCCGCTGCAGGGGGTAGGCGGTGCATAAGGGGCCAGGTAGGCGTGCAGCTTGGCACGGGTGGCTTTCAGCTCCGGGCTGTCGTGCAATACGGCGCAGGGCTTGCCGCCGCGCATAAAGGCATGCAGCTGCTTGGCATTGTGGGTTGTGGTGGGCGGCTGCATGGGAATAAAAAATTGCATGTATTTTCACCTCGTTCTTTTTTTGTGGCCAACGTGTTGGGGTGGGTTCCCGGAGGGATGGGGGCTGTGTACGCCCCATCCTCTGGGATACCCCAACACACGGACGGATTTTACTATATATATAAGGCTATTTTCCGTCCGTATTTGGTACGGATAGCGGCTATTTTCCGAAATACGGAAGTTCGGACGGATTTGTGATAGCGGCTATTTTCCGTGAAATGTAAGAAATATTATCCGTTGCTTCCGGGCTCTTTCAGCCCCACGCTGGTGCCGTCAATCCAAAATCCGCCGTCGGATTTCAGGCGTCGGCGCACGGTATCGGGCTTCAGGTTCAGGTATTCAGCCATGCTGTAAATGGTCACTTTACCATCCATGGTGCAGGCTTCAAAGGCGGTGCGCAGTTCGGCACGTTTGCTTTTGGCGGCAGTATCTTTGTCTCCCCAGCGCTTTGCGGCACCGCGGGAGCCAAGCTGCTTGTAATCGCTTTCTGGCTGCAGGTCCTCCAGCAGGCCGCTGTCCAGCTTGTGTACGGGATAGTCGAACCAGAGGTTGACCGGGTCAAAACGGGCAAACTCGCGCAGAGTGCCCTCAATGCGCCAGGCGGTCATGGCATCGGCGCGCTTGATGGCAGCCGCGGTGTCTGCATCCAGGCGGTGCAGATCGGGCAGCGGCAGGTGTGCCTTGGCAATGGCCAGCATCCGGCTGCGGCTCAGGGCATCGTCCGGGCCGTAAGCATCGGCATGGCCGCGGGCATCCAGCAGGGCTTTGGCTGCGGCGCAGGCCGCTTTGTTGTGCAGCTGCTCCCGGATGGCATCGGTGGGGACCAGCTCGGTCATATCCAGCATGGCATCCGGGTCACGGGCAAACACACCGGAGCCGGAAGCACGGTCCATGCTGCGCTTGCCGCCCTGCGCGCCCTTGCTGTGGTGGTGGCAGTAGATGACGGCACAGTCCAGTTCCCGGCAGACCAGGTCAAACTGGTTGCAGAACTTGGCCATCTGGTCAGCGCTGTTTTCATCGCCGGTGATGACTTTATAGATCGGGTCCAGCACAACGGCCAGGTAGCCTTTCTTGGCAGCCCGGCGGATCAGGCGGGGAGCCAGCTTATCCATGGGGACGGAGGCACCGCGCAGGTTCCAGATGTCGATGTTGGCAAGGTTCCGGGGCGGCAGGTGCAGGGCTTCGTATACATCTTTGAAGCGGTGCAGGCAGCTGGCGCGGTCCAGTTCCAGATTGATATAAAGCACCTTGCCCTGCGCACAGGCAAAGCGGCCAAGCCAGGGGGCACCCTCGGCAAGGCAGATGCACAGTTCGATCAGGGCAAAGCTTTTGCCCGCTTTGCTGGGACCGGCCAGAAGCATTTTGTGGCCCTGGCGCAGCACTCCTTCAATCAGGGCATCTGCCAGCGGCGGCAGGCTGGCCCAGTCATCGGCAAGGTTTTCGGTATCGGGCAGGTCGTCCGTGCAGGCTTCAAACCAGTCTTTCCATTCCTCCCAGCAGGATTTGCCAGTGCTGGTTTCCAGCAGGTACTGCTTTTTGCCGCCGCGCAGGATGCCCGGCATGCGGGATAGGCGGGCAGGGTTGCGGTTGGCTTCGTCCAGCGTCAGGCCGTTTTTCTTGCAGGCAGCGTACAGGTAGTCAACCCGGTGGCGGTACTCGGTATAATCCGGCGCGCCGACCCGCACAATGGCGTGCAGGCTTTTGCTGCCGCTGTACACCAGGGCCGCGCAGGGCAGTTCCAGCTGGCGGATAATGGCCTGCTGCTTTTCCAGCTCCATGTTGTCGCATTCCACCAGGGCATAGCGGTAGTCGGTCACATTGTTGTTGCTGCGGCCGCCCTCCACGGGGTTGAAGCAGATCCAGGCACCGGCGGCGGGGTTGTAATCGCCCACCACAGCGCCGATGTCCCCGCCGCAGCGGGCAAGCTCGTCCATCAGCTGACCGGCGGTGCGGTCCCAGCAGCCTTTTGTGGGGGCATAGCGGTCATCCCGCAGGTAGCTTTCGGTCACATAGGCCACATGGTCCTCCGGCTCAAACAGGGCCTGCAGGTAGCGGCGCAGCTGGTCGGCGGGGTCCCATTGTTCAGGGATGTTCAGCTCCTGCACATCCAGCCAGCGGGTATCCACCACAACGCCGTCCGGCCGGGTGCCGGGGGCGCAGATCGCGTCGTTCCAGTCCAGCTCATGCCCGGCGGGGCCCGGCCAGCCGTGATTGCGTGCCAGGGCAAAAATGCTGTTCTCGGTGATCGGTTTGGGATTGCCGCGGAAACTTTCCCACTTGCGGGCACATTCGCCCTTGTGGTACCGGCTGCCATCGCGGGAACTCCATTGCTCCCATGCGGCGACAGGGAACCCGGCTTCTTTCAGCCCCATACCCACCGTGACCCATTCCTCATAGGTCAAGTTTGCCGGGGAGATAAAGTCCAAGGCTTCCTTGAGATCATTTGCATTGTCCATTCCGTTTACCATCCGAAGTCAAAGATTGGGGTTGTTTCCGCAGAGGGCATATAGGTCTTTGGGTCCACGCCCTTGGGGGTGCCGCGCCAGCCGCAGGCGGCGATACGGTCGATCATGTGTTTGGCGGCGTTGAAGCTCCAGGTGCCCACATGCTGGAAGCCGTATTTTTCCAGGCAGCGGATCTGCTTGGGGGTGGTTAATCCCTCATCCCGGCGCTTGTTCAGCCGGTCCAGCAGCAGGGATGCTTTGCCGGCGGATTCCACCGCATCGGGGCAGATGCCCTGCTTTTCCAGCGCGGCGGTTTGCTCGGCGCTGGGGGGACCGGCTTCCCACCCAAAGGCGGGCACATAACCGGCCAGATCCTCAGCTTGGATGCTCATTTCGTATTGCAGCGGGTCAACCAGGCGGGCGCGCTTGCGGCGCTGTTCTTCCAGCTGCTTGGCAAGGGCTTCCTCCCGCTGGGCCACCACATCTTCGGCGGCCTGCCGGGCGGCTTCCTCCACGTCCTCCGGGCAGGCGGCGGCAGCCAGGTTATCGGTCATCTGCTGGGCAACGGCGTGGTCCTCGCACACAAGGTCGGCGGGGCGGCAGAGCTCGTGGCGGTCGGTCAGCCAGAGGAAATCCAGGAGCAGCAGGTCCTTTTTGCCTTCGTGCAGGCGGGTGCCACGGCCCACCATCTGGCTGTACAGGCTGCGCACCTTGGTGGGGCGCAGCACCACAACGCAGTCCACACTGGGGCAGTCCCAGCCTTCGGTCAGCAGCATGCTGTTGCACAGCACGTTGTAGGTTCCGGCGTCAAAATCTGCCAGAACCTGGGCGCGGCCGGTGCTCTGGCCGTTGACCTCGGCAGCATGGAATCCGTGGCGGTTCAGGGTATCCCGGAATTTCTGGCTGGTTTTGATCAGCGGCAGAAAGACAACGGTTTTGCGCCCCTTGCAGTAGTGCGCCATCTCGGCGGCGATCTGGTCCAGATAAGGGTCCAGGGCACTGCCCAGCTCGCCCACGGCATAGTCCCCGCCGGACATGCCCACGGTGGAGATGTCCAGCCTGAGGGGGATGGTCTGCGCCATAATGCGGCACAGAAAGCCGTCCCGGATGGCATCGGTGAGTTTGTACTCATAGGCCAGGCTGTCGAACACCTCGCCCAGATTGCGCAGGTCGCCGCGGTCCGGCGTGGCCGTTACGCCCAGGACCTTGGCCGCGGGGAACCAGTCCAGAATGCGGCGGTAGCCGTCGGTCACGGCATGGTGGGCTTCGTCAATGATGATGGTGCTGAAATAATTGTGGGGGAACTTTTCCAGCCGCTGGGGGCGCTGCAGGCTTTGCACGCTGCCAACGGCAACGCGGTACCAGCTGGCCAGGCAGGATTGTTCGGCTTTTTCCACCGCGCAGCCCAGGCCGGTCGATTTTTGCAGCTTGTCGGCGGCTTGTTCCAGCAGTTCGCCGCGGTGGGCCAGGATCAGCACCCGGTCCCCGGCGCGCACCTGGTCTTCGGCCACGGCAGCAAACACAATGGTTTTGCCGGTGCCGGTGGGCAGCACCAGCAGCGTGCGCAGCCGCCCCTGTTCCCACTCTGTATGGATCTGTTCTTTCGCCCGCTGCTGATAGGGGCGCAGGGGGAGAGAGTTTGTGTTGGGCATAAGTATCCTCGTATTATAAAGTAGTAGTTATTAGAGTCCCTCTCCAAGGACAAAATGCTACAATAGACAAGGTGCTGTGGATTGGTTTAAACCTCCTACCGCAAGACGGTTTCGGAAAGGCTCCAACCACGGCTCTTTGTTTTTAGTGTTAATCAGTTAGATACCGCCAGACGGTTTATATAGAACGAGGTTACATAGCAAAGAGGTGTGGCTCTAAGCAGCACTGTAAAATAAAACGCCGGAGGTAAAAAGAAATGATTTTTGTTGGTATCGATGTTGCAAAGGACAAGCACGATTGCTTTATCCTCAACTCGGAAGGAACGGTCTTGGCAGATGTATTTACCATTGCCAATAACCGCATCGGTTTTGAGACGCTTCTTTCAAGAATCCAAAGCTGTTCCCAAGGTGAAAGCAAAATAAAAGTAGGGCTTGAAGCCACAGGACATTACAGCTACAATCTGCTGGGGTTTCTTTTAGACAGCGGCCTGGCAACCTATGTCATTAACCCTCTGCACACGAACCTCTACCGGAAAAGTCTCAGCCTGCGAAGAACCAAAACAGATCGGATAGACGCGCGTACCATTGCAATGATGCTCATGTCTGATGTGGACCTCAAGTCCTACTCAAATACAGCATACCACAATGAAGAGCTAAAGTCACTAACCAGATACAGATTTGATAAGGTAAAAGAGCGCGCCAAGCTGAAAAGCTCCGTTGCGCGGTTAGTGAATATTCTATTTCCGGAGCTCGAAAAGCTGGTTTCAAGCCTGCACATCGCTGTTGTATACGCACTGCTGAGCAACTATCCGGGTGCAAGCTATATCGCAAACGCCAATACTGAAGAACTCGCTGAGACTCTTTGCACCGCCTCTAAAGGTCGTTATACCAAGTCTAAAACCGCGGAAATCCAAGTAGCCGCAGGGGCCTCCATTGGCTCGAAAATGCCTGCTAAGTCTATGGAGTTGAAACACACGATTGCTCTCATCCGCGAGCTGGACAAAGAAATTTCTGAGGTAGAATCCGCAATTGACAAGATTACATCTCAGATGGATTCTCCCATCTTTACAATCCCCGGTATTGGTCGACATATGGGTGCAATGATTCTTGCTGAAGTTGGAGATTTTTCCAACTTTGCAAGCGCAGACAAGTTGCTGGCTTATGCTGGACTCTCTCCATCTACATATCAGTCAGGGCAACTGCAAAACTGTTATGCTCACATGGAAAAGCGT
>ERZ773158.2527-NODE-2527-length-13203-cov-11.426529_pt1 | contig 13203 bp, 24 predicted proteins | sample MGYA00511918_ERZ773158 | MGnify/ENA primary metagenome ERZ773158 (study PRJEB29015, sample SAMEA2737876) | human gut metagenome | biome: human gut; feature: human-associated habitat; material: faeces | place: China | collected 2012 ...
TATGTGGTTTAAGATTTTTTATCTTTACCCCCTTGACTTTTTATAGTTAGTCTTTTCTTTTAAAAGCAGTGCGGCCAATGATTGATACTGATAGCCGCAGTGCTTTCAATGATAATTTCTACTACATCAAAGGAAAGCACCGGCGGCTGCTCCAGCAGACCTCTGCATTGGAGATAATATTCAGCGCAACGATGAATTTTTCTTTGCTTTGCCGGTGTCACGGCCTCTATCGGTCTGCCGAACCGGGTAGAAGCACGCGTCTTGACCTCTATGAAGCTGATACAGCCACTTTTTTCAACAATAATATCAATTTCACCATAACGGTGACAGCGAAAGTTGCGGGTCAATATTTTATAACCCATATTTTGCAGATAGCGGCAGGCAAAATCTTCGCCGTATTTCCCAAGACTACTCCTCGACGGGGTACTCATAGTTATCAGTCTGCGGAGCATAGAGGATATTTTCCTCAGCAGCCACCGGCGGCAGCTGCATGCTCTTCACAGGCTCAAAGCTGCGGCGGTGCCAGCGTGTGGCTCCCTGCTCGCTCACAGCCTGCATATGCGCGCCGCTGCCATAGCCCTTGTTATGCGCAAAGCCGTAGGCAGGATAAACAAGATCAAGGCGCTCCATGATGCGGTCACGGGTAACCTTCGCAATAATGGAGGCAGCGGCAATAGAAGCGCTCAGCGCATCACCGTGCACCACAGATTCAATCTTCATACCGGGGATCTTCACCGGCATAGCGTCAATCAGCGCTGCCTGCGGCTTGCAGTGCAGGTTTTCCAGCACCTGCGCCATGCCCTGCTGCGTTGCGACATAGATATTCAGCTCATCAATATTGCTGACGCTGACGATGTTTACCTCGATATCCAGCGCCTTGGCCATAACCTCGTTATACAGCATATCGCGCTTAGCTGCGGAAAGCTGCTTGGAATCGTTCAGCCCGCTGATAAACACATCCTTGGGCAGAATGACGGCAGCGATAACCAGCGGTCCTGCCAGCGGTCCGCGTCCTGCTTCATCTACGCCGGCAATCAGCTCGCAGCCTTCGGCGTACAGCTCGCGTTCCAATTTCAGCATCGCCGTGAAGCGCTCCTTCTCCGCCGCCGCCTTCTCCAGACGCTTGTTGTATGCTGCCAACAGCTTCTGTACTCCCTTGCGCTCGTCTGCTGCCAGCGTCGCCAGCTGCTCCGCCGTCGGCGTGCCTGCCAGCAGCTCCTTGATTTCGCTAATATTCATCTTCTGTATCCCCCTTAACATTTATTTCTGCATAAAGAAAAACCGCCCTGCGGCGGTTTTTATGGCACGACAAATCAAGGCTCGTCGATTGTAAACCGCCCTAAACGTCCTGCTCGGAAGTCTCTGAGTACAAGCTGAATAACCTTATCAAGGTCCAGCAGTCCACCAGACTTCAGACAACCTCTGGCAACGGCAATCTTCGCCATAACGGCGTTGACATCATCACCCTGCTCGAGGCTTACTGCATATTTAGTTTGCAAATCCTGAGGATATTTGCGTATCAACAGATCAAGCAGCAGCTCCACGGCCTGCTCCCTGTCGAATACATCCTCCTTGATGGCACCGGTAACAGCAAGCGCAAAGCCCACCGACGGATCCTCAAACTTAGGCCAGAGTACACCAGGCGTATCCAAAAGCTCTAAGCCCTTGGCAATCGTTACCCACTGCTGTCCGCGTGTTACACCCGGCTTATCGGCAGCCATTACCTTGTTCTTGCCTACGAGGCGGTTAATCAGGGTAGACTTGCCGACATTCGGAATACCTACAATCATAACGCGGACGGGACGGTTGCGCACGCCCTTCTTCAGCCATTTATCAATCACCGGCTTGGCAGCCAGCTGAACTGCACTGATAAGCTGCTTAACGCCCTTACCGGTAGCGCAGTCAATCTTGCACACAGGCAGACCGCTGTGCTTAATTTTTTCCAGCCACAGGTCAGTCTGGGCCTTGTCTGCCATATCAATCTTGTTCAGTGCGATAACCTTCGGCTTGCTGCCAAGGATATCCTGCAGCATGGGGTTGGTACTGGAGCGCGGAATACGTGCATCCAGCATCTCCACCACAACGTCAACCAGCTTAATCTGGCTTTCCATCATGCGCTTCGCCTTGGTCATATGGCCGGGGAACCACTGAATCTTAAAATCCTCCAGCATCATTCGCCCATACCCGTATCAGCCTTCAGCACGCGCATCTTGTCCAGCGGCCAGAAGGCAACCAGCGCACGTCCCTTAACCAGCTTCAGCGGCACAAAGCCAACGTCGGCAAAACGGCTGTCCTCAGAATTATTACGGTTATCACCCAGTACGAAGATGGTATCCTTGGGAACAACTACCTTGCGGTAATCGGAAATGTTTTTGCCCTTAGGGTCATTGTGGTAGATGTAGGTTTCGTTCAGCTGCTTGCCGTTGACGAATACCTTGCCCTGCTGCATCTCCACGGTGTCACCGCCAACTGCGATAACGCGTTTGATAAAGTCACGGGTCTGGTCCTTAGGGAAGCGGAAGACTACGATTTCGCCCTTCTTCGGGTCGGTAACAAAGTAGCTCAGCTTATCAACGACAAGACGCTCATGATTTACCAAAGTAGGATACATAGAGGAGCCTTCTACCATATAAGGCTCTACCAAAAAGGTGCGGATGCAGAATGCCAGTGCAACCGCAATAATAATCGAAACAAGCCAGTCACTGGCAGAATCCTGCCAGGAGGTTTCACTTTTCTTGCTCAACTAATGAGCCTCCTCTCTATTGCCGGCACAGGCCGGATTTTTAACTACAATAATATAGATATATTGTAGCATAGATTGCAGCTTCAGTTATGACATAATTGTAAATTTGCTTTATTTTAAAGCATAAATGCTTCATAACGTAATAAAAGGGACCGTACTACTACAGTCCCTTTTACTGATTTTACCAAATCAGCCACTTTTTTTCAAGTGTTTTTTTACTGTATTGTGAATATCTTTGCATTTATTTTTTTCATTTTTTTGGTTGCTTTTATTTTGGAACTCATTTGGAACTCATAAGCAAAAAAAGCAGGCTGACTAAACCTGCTTTTTTGTAGCCGTGTGTAAATGAGATACCGAGATGGCAACAAATTCAAACCATATATTATAGCATATACTTACAGCGTGTGCAATAATATAATTATTGTCTTTCCTTTGCTCTCATTTGAGCTACCCATAAGTCAAGAACCTTTCCGCTAGGAGCATCAGGGTCGCACATATAAGCTTTGGCAATCTTGACAAGCGTTCCGGTATCACCGCTGAACGCTGCACCATAATCACTGTACACCATGTTCAGCACATAATACCAGTCAGCTTTATGCTTAATGTTATGTTGTTCTGCAAGCTGAGTTGTTTGCTCATACGTCCAATGCTCACCATTAGTGCCATCGGTGTTCTGCATCTTGCTGACAGCAAGCTTTGCAAGTGCTTCATCGAAATGAGGACCATAGGCTACGCAGTGCAAGTCATACAACGTGCGATAAAAAAGGTCTGGGCAATGCATCTTAAGCTTTTCTAATGCACTGCAAACAATTTCTTCCATTGCTCTCTCTTTTGTATCATCACCTATAATCTTGTTCCAATACTCTTTATAGGAGTGCATAACCACACCTCCTTACGCAAGCTTAACCACGCTAATAGCTGCCCTGTTAATTGTTGCCGCTGCCGTTGCCTGTACCTGTAAACTTGTTATGTTGTTTACTGCACAGCAAGAAGGACGAACACGAATCAGCGTAGTAAAGGAAATATTCACAGCTGTGTCAGCAACGCCAGTAACAATGCTTTCCGCACCATTAATAACAGAAGATGTGCTTTCCGTGGTACTCAGAAGCTGTAAGCCAACATTGCCAGCAGCAGCAGGAACAACATCAGCATTTACACTGACAAGGTACAGGCCACGAATAAGGCTAACACTAGAGCTTCCAGCAGGATGCTTAATAGCAACGCCAGTCAGAAGATTATTAATAGGAAAGCTAACAAAAGCATTAGCTGCAACAGACTGAGCAGCAACAGCCGCAGCGTTCAAAGAAGATTTTTCGTAGCAAATCATTTATTTTCACCTCTTTACGCAATCAAGGTATTTTCTTGATACCTTTAAATTTTATCGTTTTTTAAAGCAATAGGGACGGCTTGCACCGCCCCTAATACAGTGCAGTTAATGCACATAACTTATTTTTAGCCTACATTATAAGCGCAGCCACAAGCACCAGCTACGTTAGCAGCAATGCTCTGATATGGGCTATTTGTCAGATAAGCGGGCTGCGGGTAAGGTCTCAGCATACCGATAAGGGTTGCACTCTGTGCCTGTTGAGATAAATGGAAATTAGCTGTCTGCAAATCCCTATCTCTATCGGCAAGCTTATCTCTCAAATCTTGAATCTGATTAGCTACCATAATTGCCCTAGTCTTTTCGCCGTCCTCTTTTACAGCGTTTACGATAGCGCAAGTATTTTGTGCATTTTCGTAACGTACTGCGTCAATATTGCGGTTAGTTTCGTAGCCAAGAGAAGCAATAGCTTGTTTTTGCTCGCAGCAGCACTGTTGAGCAGCGAAACGATTCTGGGCAATCTCACTACCAAGCTGATAACCAGTCTGCATAATGTCACGCTGAACACCGTTAAAACCATTCAGCATAGTGCTGTTCTGAGCGTAGAAGCCGTCGCATAAGCCATTCTGCACACCACGAATACCGTCTTTAATATCCTGCATGGAAAATTGGTCTGCAATCTGATCACGTGTCATGCTGCCATTCGCAAAAATTTCTGCACCCATATTGCCACGGTTATTCCAGTTGCCGCCCCAACCGCCCATAAGAGCGAAAAGAACGATAATCCACATAAACCACATACCGCCGCCCCAGCAGTCACCATAACCATTGTTTCGATTCATGTCCATTACAGGGACAATGTTTGCACCTTCCATGATTTTTTCACCTCCGTAAAAATCTATCTAAAGCTTCATTGCGCGCTTATTGAAGCCTTAAACCAAATTGACTTAAAAATTGATTAAGCTGTTCATCGTTCATGCCTTTTTGTTTGGCAAGATTCCTCACAAGAGTTTGCATCTGCTCTGGCGATTTACCTTGCCCCATCTGCATCGCCCTACTCATTAGTGGATTTTGTCCTGCGAACTGTTGCATTAGTCCCATTGGATTTCCTGCCTGCTGCACCATCTGCATCATCTGGAATATGTTCATCATTCGTCATTCCCCCAATCTGTTCTTCGAGCTTTTCAATGCGTCTTTGCAATGCCAGCACTGTGTTATTGTCAGCGTAGGCAGGAGCTTGCATACCACCGTCCTGCTGAAGCTGATAAACTCTAAAAATCGGCAAGCCGTCCATGCCTATAAGCTTTTCATAAATTTTTCCTTCGGCAGGAGCAGGAAAATATGTACTCATTCCGTCAAGGTCAACTTGCGCTGCTCGTGCTTCTTCAATACTTGTAACAGGTCTGCCTTTGATTTGCTGTACAGGCTGATAAGCATTTGGCTGCGCAGGTGGCATCATTGTCGGCATTGGTTGCTGATACATTTGTTGTTGTTGCTGTTGCAGATTAGCTAACCTCTGTTGCATTTGCTGTGTAGCTCCATAAGGATTGTAATAATTTCCGTACATTTTTATCACCTCACCTATATTTTAAGTGGTAGCAATAAAAACAATCCCTAAAGCTAAAGACACATTCTCCTATGCATTCGGACATAATTTAGACACGATTCAGACAGCAAAAATGAGCAAAAAAAAATAATCCCCATTAAGAAAAGCTTTTACACTTCTCTTAATGGGGATTACTTCATTTAGAAAGCACTCGATTAATAGCCTTATACGCAGTGCTTATTTCTATGTCAACAGTTTTAGTGGAGATGTTCAACTCCATTGCGATTTGGTAATTCATTTTACCATCAACAAATTTCATTTCACAGATTTTCGTTTGTCGTGGCGTTATCTTCGCTTCGTGAAGCACTGCATAAAATGAGCGGCGCGAGCTTTCTGTCATCCATATCCTCGCGCTTTTTAGCAGCTCTTTCATTAAATCACCTTTTCAGTACATAAGCAAGTAGTGCAATCAGACCAATGTTGGCAAGCAACATACCAGCCATGATATAAAACTGCTTATCAATAATCCTTTTGTTTTCAGCAAACAACATTGTCACTACGCCAGCAGGCAAAACTTCCTGCTGAACGGTTTCTTTATCCATCATCTTATCACCTCAATATAACGTGTTCATTAAACACATTATATCACATCAGCAAACAGACAGTCACTAAACAATTTAAGCAAACATTCCGTTTCACTTTAATTCTTCATTGCGGCATACAGTGCGCATCCTGCTATTATGTATGCTATATTGCGCTGTTTTTTAATGCGCTTCTGTTTTAGATTGTACTCTTTTTCTAGCTCCGCTAAGGATTGATTGGCACTCGTCAATAAGCTCTCCTGCTCTTTGACTTTGATTTTCAGCGTCAGACAAAGACTGTTCAGCTCGTCCGACCTCTTCTCTAGCTCCGCTAGCTTCTTGTCTGATGCTCCCAGCTGTCCCTTCGATTGCGTCAGCAGTTTTCTGTAATTCTCGTTGATTCGTTTCAGCTCCGCTAAGTTGCTGTTTAATTTTTGGTACTGATACTCCGTCAGAACGTACTCCGTCACTTCGTCCGAATACCGGGGTGAACCAGCCGAAGCAGTTAGCGGCATAAAAAATACCGCAAGCGACACACACGCCAGCGGCAAAAGCAACGACAATTTTAGTTTTTCTTGTTTTTTCATTCTCCATTATAACCTCTTAGCAATACTGATATTTGTAAAATATAATAAACCTCGTCAGACGCACAAATTTCGCCTACAAGCGATTTTAGATTCCACCACGATAAATCATAAGCGGCACTATTTTAAAAACGCTTATAGGCGATGTAATTTGTGTGTGATTTTTGCCCAAAACCGTTAAATTATAGCCTACTTGCAAGATAGATATTCAGAATGATTTTAGAGTGCAAAATAATGATGCAACGCACCCAGTACAAAGCCTGCAACTAAACCAACAACAAATTTCTTGTCAATAACAAATGCTTTCAGTTCTTCCATTGTATCACCTCCAATCATTATAAATGCGTCACCGACTATTACGCAAAAATTACCAGAAAATGCTACACGTATAGGAGAGAATAACTAAACCTCTTGTCGGTGACTATATCTAAAGCATGAGCTTTAAATCATCTTCCGTTTCCTGCTTTGCCATATGCAGGAATACCATAAGGAGTAGTAAGGTCGATACCAGCAACATACTCATAAGTAATACGTGCTCTGTTGGCATAACCTGCTCTATACAGTTCGCCAACATCGGCAGCAATCCAATAATAGTTTTCAAACAGTTTGTTCAACGCTTCCAGGCTGCGCAGGTCGACACGATCAAAACGATTCTCCAAGAAACGCTTTACAACATAAGTGCTAGTCGGGCACCACATGCAAGCATAAATCAAGCAGCGTGTATCGTCGAGCGTTGGAACTTGCTGAAGCACCTCAACATATTGCAGGCAGTCACGTGACAACTGTTCTAATTGTGCCTGTTGCCCTGCGTCGCTTCTCAACAGCTCTTTAAGCATCGGCAGTTCGCCGCTTGCCTTAATATCAATATAAGTGCGGTCTGCATACTCTGCGCCGCCGGGGATAGCTTTCAAAAGCTCGTTAGCCCTGTTGCCTTCCCATTGGCTCACGCCGATTGACGGATAATCATATGCAGTGCTTTTTGCCACACTGTCATAGCCGCCTTCAATTCCTGTGTTAATCAGTCCTTTTGCAATTTCTTTTGCAAGGTTTTTATTCCAATCGCTCATTATTTCGTTCCTCACTTCTTACCTTAAACATCCTTGTTTCAATAGCTTTATTGCCAAGTTGGACCAGAAGCAGTGCCACCATGCCAAGCGTGCAGCTCTCATAGTTGCCCCAAGTTCTGGCAAAAAAGGCAAGCCATAAAGTAACCAATACCCAAACGGCAAAGCCTATAACGGCACAGATTCTGCCCACGCTATAAGCATTATCATTCTTCTTTAACATGTTAATTAATTTACGCATCTTCTTCACCTCTGTTCTTCGGCGGATAGTTCTGCAATTCATTAATTTGTTGCATAAGATTATCGATTACGCCATTGTCACCAAGAGCTTCGTAGCTCTTGTAGCAGGCATCAATGCTCTCTTTTGCGTAGATTGGTATCCAACCTTTATCCTGAACATAATGATTATAAGCCTGGATAATTCTGTCACGTAATAAAGCTTGCAGTCCTGCTTTTAAAGCATCATTTTGTTTTTTCTTTTGTTTGTACATCGTAATAAGCAGCGTTATTACGCAACCGGATATAACGTTAATAATAGAGTTTAACGCAGCATCCAAAGATTGTTCCACCATTTCACTACACTCCTATAAATTAAATTTCAAACGACACGGCTTCTACATCTGTTGCCGTAGTGGCTTCCTCAACTTTTTCTTTTGCTATACGATATGTAGTATGCAGCTTGTTTGAGCGCACCGCCACGGCAGCGATAACCATGCGCAGGTCATTAGCTGTCACTTTAACATCTTGATTATCTGCCGTAGTCCAATCAATGCTTGCGCCCTCGCCCTGTAAAGATAAGGCAATAATAGCTGCATTGATGCGGTCTCTCGCTTTGTCGTCATAGTCGAAGCTATGACCGCCATATTCAATCGGCTCAACCTCGGCAGTGTCACGCTGACGCTTTAACATCAAGATTTTTCGTTGTTTTACGTTTTCAATCGGCTCTTCTTCATATGTAACGGTTACGCCTAATTCTGCTAAGGCTTCGTCGTTGATAGACAGCGGGATAAACACGCCATCTTTGCCTAAGGCCTCAGAAAGCTCGTATAAGCTAGAGTAGGTCTGTTCTTTATATGTATAAGTTGTATTCATCAAATCACCGCCTAGTTAAACACAATTTCGATTTTATATTTCTTGCCTACGTTGGCAGCGACAAACATGCTGGACACATTTGAAGGTACACGTTGCACGTAGGTATAGAAGCCTGTTAAGCTACCTTGATGCGTTATCTTACCAACAGCGAGAGGTACAGTAACACCTGTTTCTAATGGTGTGATATTAAGGCTGATATTACGGCTACCACTCGTTACGCCTTCTTCTTTGAAGGCAATATCCAGCCACCCACCATAATAAGATAACATCACCAATGTTACCGCTCTACCCTCATGCGTAACATCACCTGTAACCTCGCCATAATTTCCGTTATTGCGACTATACCCATATTGACCGCTCTGCTGTCCCATGGTCATTACAAAGGCATTCTCGGGGACTCCTCCACTACTTTCAGTTTTCCTTCCCATAAACATACGATTAAGTCCCATATTATCACCTCTACGATAACTTAGATGCTTGTACGATACTTGTAATACCATTAATGCTGTCAGACATCATAAGAATATTAAGCAGCAAACCTGCACTCGTGATTGCTAGGTCGGAAGCAGCACCGATATATTTCAAAGTTCCTGCACCTTTTATTGTCAAGCTATAGTCGGCACTCGACTGGATATAAACAGTAATAATTTGCGACTGTCCGTCACTAATCAGATGAGACATAGTTGTTAAATCCAATGTAAAGTTACCTGTTGCAATATACCGAGCGGTCGACTTGGTAAGAGTTATAGACGTGCCGACGTCATGGGCGGTCGTATATTTTTCCAACTCTAATAACGCAACCTCGAAGGTCTGCTGCGCAGTCCATACGTTCTGCGCTGATAGACTTACTCCGCTATCGGGACTTCCACCACTAATAGTTACATTACCACTTGAATCAGGTTTTGTACCATTAACACTCTTGACATAGCCATCCAACGATTGATGTTGCGTCAGATAACCTGCATCATTAGTAAATGATGATACGTTTGTAGGGATAGCTGAATGTACAAATGCAGTTGTAGCAATTTGGGTATTATTTGTTTCTGCGGTTGCAGTAGGTGCTGTCGGTGTACCGCTTAAACGTGCGCCACCATTCCATCCGTTTCCATTGATATTGCCGACTAAAACCGCTCCAGATTTTGTGCCTGTTAGGCATTTATAAAAGTTCCAATTCGGGTCATATTCGTAAAAATCGACAGAATCATGACCAGAATAGCCAAAATCTATAGCATGATAGTAAGAGTTAGCGTCACCCTCGCCACGGAATTTGCGGCATTGGAAGTAGTTGTTTGCGCCTGCACCTGTCTGGAAATTAGTCGCTGTAATGCCGCCAGTGACTGTGCCACCTGTCAATGGCAGGTAATTACCTGTTGCGCCGCCCATATTGGCTATTGCCTTGGCGATCACCTTGTTTTGAACAGGATTTGTGCTGGTGGTCGACAGCTCAGCATCAATGGTAACCTTTTGCATCAGGCCTACAATAGGGTTGCCGTCTGCACCGGTTGCTTTTACTCCGTCTGCCAAATCGGCAGCGGTGACGGTATCCCCAGTAAGGTCTACCAAGGTGTTACCGCCGTATATAACTTTATTCACTGCCATTTTTTCACTCCTTAGCCTATGGTAACGGTCTTGCCGCCCTGCGGATTGTCGCTCTCATTGTAGGGTATCGGCTCTACGGTAACTTGCGACAAATAGTTAAATCCCTGTGCGCTGTCGGGCAAAATAGTCTGCGCTGTTGTCTTAGGGGTAGCGGTCTTAGCCTGCGCCTTGGCACTCTCCGTGCCGCTCATTGTACCAGTTACACCTAAAATCGACACGCCTGCACGGATGTTAGTAGCAATAATTTTAGCCTGCTACGTGGTACTGATTGCTACCTTTCCTGCGCCGTCATGGTAACCAATAGGCACGGTGTAGCTATCAGCTTTTTTGCTAATCACACCGCTAACAGCGCCATTGTTCTTCATCTCGCCTGTGATTTTTACGCCGTTGACATAAGCTGTCTTTCCGCTGAGGATTTCCGCACCTGCCGCTGTCGCGTCGGATGTATCGGCGTTAAAAGTGCACGTGCCTACAATCGGCGCACCACTTTTATCGTGAGCAGTATATGTGCTCAATATCTTATCTGCTGTAACAGTATCGGCGGTTAAGTCGATTAATGTTTTTCCTCCATACACTACCTTAGAGATATTTTTTTCAGCCATAATTTACTTCGACCTCGCTTCCTATGTATGCCGTGATTCCATCGGATAAATTGGATGTTTCAAAATATGGAATTTTTTCAACAGTAATATTTTTTGTTAATTGTTTGTTCGCCGTCGGTAATATCTGCACTTCATGAGCTTCAGAGTGTACCGTGTAAGCTCCGTCATAAATATCAGCACCGACACTCCGTGCTGACAACATCCCATGTAGGTTACCTTTGTTCGGTGACAAATTGCCATGCAGCTCACCTTTCGCAGCCGTCAGCGTACCATGTAACCTCATTAGTAGGTCACCTCCTCCATTAAGAGGAACTCATGTGGCGGAATAACTGTATCAACGTAGCCATCAGCACGGCGAAGCTCAATGTCATATACATAAGCTCCAAACGCTAACCCTTCAGTATCTGCTGGCTTAATATCAAGCTCACCATTAACGATAACTTTTTGCAGAACGATAGTCGGGTTACGTGCTGTGCGACGAAGCGTAAATGTTAACACATCGCTGTCAGTTAGCTCAATATTCCTGCCGTTAATATCGGTGATGCTAATGTTAAAAACACCGCTATCACCTCTAATCATTCTGATGTTGTTGTCATCAACTTTAAACACCGCTATCACCTCTTACAATTCTATATTGTTGAGTTCAAAAACAGTTTTGCAAGCTTCTACTTCAGCCTGTTTTTTCCAGCCTGCTTGTTTACAATCTCCTATATGTATGCTTAGGTCAGCCATCCACTGTAATACCTGGCTGGCATTAAGATATTGAATTCTCTTTTCTTCTTCTCCGTCTTTATAGCCACGCACCGGGCAGCCGTTAGGATATTTTTCGGTAAACTGTTCCGAATTTACGTTAAGGGCAATACCTTGCATGGTCAGCTGCGTATCTACGTCGCTATCATAGCGTACAGGCACGCCGCTGGCGCTACTGACAAAACCGCCCGTAATGTTGTTTGCTGTCCATTGGCTGATTTCTGCGAGTTTTTGTTGCTTGGCAGCTGTCAACAGCTCTGCGTCGGTAGGTGCTGGCTTTGCGTATACGCTGCCGTCATCAGCAATGAGGTACTCGCCGTCAGCATTGCCAATCAGCTTATTAAAATCAGCCTGATTAACGATTACATAGCCTTGTTTAAGTAGTTCAGTGATTTGTTCTTCGCTGTGCTCAACAGCAAGCTTTGTGTCTTTTCTCTGCCCGTTTTCAGGCAGGATAAGATATTGGTTTATGCGTTTATCATTCATAATTTTGTCCTTTCTACGCCCTTTGGGGGCGGTTTTAGATCTGCAGTGGGGATATGTTAGTCATAACAACGTCCGTTCTGACACTCCTAAAGTTGCGGTTTTTCCGATATCGTTTACCAAAACAATTTACGCAATCAGTACGCAACTTCACATGACTAATGCAAGGTCTGATGTAGGCACGGGCCCATATATCGTTAGTTACTCCAACAATCGAATGTCTGTGCTTTTCAACGTAGAGCATTCCGGTGTGATTATGGATGGCGCATGGTGGTTGGCCATTGGCCGATAATTTATACGCCAATAGCTATGTAATTATAGGTGCTTTGCGGATACTCTAAAGCAAAACCGCTAGCGGTTAAATCGGTAACACATACCCTGTTTTTGCTCATGTTACCACCGTCGCCGGAAGCTTGTAGCTGGGGCACAACGTTAAGACATCTTGATGGAAATCTTACCGGGAATGTAATCGGCGATGGCTGGTTAGTTCCCCACTGCAGAATTAGCCCGTTACTAAATTTTACATAACCGTTCTGCGCAAGGTTGGCTGCGACGATGTATGCGCCGTCATCTTTAAGCAGCGCCAAATCGTTGGATGCTATAACATCCTTAAATTGATTGTATAGTGATTCACTCGGGAAAACGTGGATTTTTCCCAGATTTGTTGTTGATTGTGCCATTTTTTACCTCCTACTACATAATTTGTGCTGTAATCGTTGTTGTCGGGTCACTGCTGCTGTGCTGCAAAGACGTTAAATTACTTGTGCCGCCGGAGCTGATCTTATATGTCAGCGTTGCTACGCCGCCAAACTCGCCCAAGATAAGCTCCTGCTTC
>ERZ773158.2534-NODE-2534-length-13161-cov-2.637036_pt1 | contig 13161 bp, 10 predicted proteins | sample MGYA00511918_ERZ773158 | MGnify/ENA primary metagenome ERZ773158 (study PRJEB29015, sample SAMEA2737876) | human gut metagenome | biome: human gut; feature: human-associated habitat; material: faeces | place: China | collected 2012 ...
CGTGATGTCGATACCCCCGCTGACTCTTATTTATGCCGCTCTTTGCCGAAATCGCTGATTGCGAATACTGTTCGACCTTACTTGAAGCTCCTGCGATAGTAGCTTAAGGACAGAAAACTCGTCGTCCAGCCCACTCAGTTCCCGCTGCAGCACACCTTCATAGTGCCGTTTCTTCTCCTCCAGAGCCTGCACCTTCAAAACCCAGCGTTCCATAATTGCGGGGCTTTGGCTGTTGATAAGATAATCACACTTTTCCTGATACACTGCAATCTCTTTTTTGACTGCATTATAAAATTCTTCTGTCATCTTTTCACGCTGCTTCGCATCGTCAATGATGTAGAAGCTGTTGACAATCAAAGGCGTCGTTCTTTTGTTGAGACCGCTGAGGAGCGTGATAAAATCCTCAAAAATGTCCACTTGGTCCATATGGGTACGGGGAACAAAATACATGTGACCATTGACGCTCAACTTGGTGGCCTCAAGGGATCGCAGATAATTGACGCAGATGGTTTCAATCTGCTTACGGTTGGCACAGCGCTGATAGAGTTCAAAAAGTTCTTCTGCATGCCGGCAGCACATGGGCACATCCACCGCAGAATCGTAGACCATATTGTCGCTGCGGAAAATGCTATCCGCCTTATTGTAGCTGATATTCGCCAGCTTTTCGTATTGATTCGTCTGTCGATTCAGCGTCTCCTTTACCAATTCACGGGAAAGCACGCCGGGGGTGTGCTTATTATCCCGACAGTAGGCAAGGTAGATGTTCGTTTCGCCATCCTCCGTAACAGGAATGCGCTCCCGGATATCACCCGTGGCAGAGCGGAAAGCGTCTGACACGGAAAGGCGGTTGCTGCCGCTGTACGGGATTCCAATGCTCTCGCACAGGTGGGATAACTCGTCTTTATCCACCAGAAGATTTGTCAAAGAAAAATACAGAAACTTTCCTAGCATGTGCTGCCTATCACCAGCAGCCGCACCGATAAGTTCATTCATGTTTATGACTTTATCCATATTATAGATTATCCTTTCTTCATAGCGAGTTCCCTCACCAGTTTTTAATTACTTCCGGCAGCTTATCATACTGCCCGGATATGAGCAGCCCGCACTCGTAATGAAAATTGATGTCGGTCAGATAGTACTCGATTTTTTCCATCGTTTTTTTGTCACCAATTTCCCGTGCGTGCTGATGCTTCTTGAAAAACTGCTTCATCTGGCTGAGCGTAATGCCATACTGCCTTTTTCGGATTATCGCTTGGATTCGTACTTTTTCTTGTTCTGTTAACATCGTTTCTCCTTTACATCGTTGCAGTTTGGCTTAAAAGGTAGTCATCCACGCCCTTGTAGGCGGGATTCCATGTGTATTTTGCATAGCGGATACCTGGTATCTTTTGCACTTCTTTTCTCATAGCAAGGATGGCATTGCGGACATTGGAATTTGTCATCTGATCCATGTCCATTGCCTCCACGACCTCATGGACGCCAAGCTCTCGGATGGTATCGGTCAGCCCATGCAGCGCGTTGACACCGCCGATGCAGATAAACAGCGCATCCTTTGCAAGAAAGCTAGCCACGTCGCCCTTGAGCGGGCCCTCTGTTAAAAAGGCCCGTTTTCGGAAGCGGTCACCGACTACATGCACCCAGGAATAGCTGCGGGTGCCGTTTGGCAGGCTTCGGCTGGAGAGCCAGCGGTACTTCCGGTTGGGATGGTCCGCTTCGTCGAGCCGGATTTTAAGCCCCTGTATGAGCCCGTCCTTATTCCGAACCGGAATAAGGAACCCATTCGGCCCGGAGAGCGTCCACTCGCCATAGTAGGTGCGAAAGCCGGGAACGCCACGCAGGTCATGCCCGTGGGAGCGGAGCAGGTCGGCCAAAAGCCGACGGCCCCGCTCAGTCTCGGGCATACTTCTGTATCTGTTTTCTCGGATGCGATCTTCGGATAAGCCTCTTCCCAGCAGGTTTTCACCATGCCGGTCAAGAAGAGTCAAGTGCTCCAGCATATCCGTATATGCGGCGTGGCGCTGCCCCAGTGAAACAGGCTGCCGCTCTTTCATTTGAGGAGTAGGCGCCTGGGGCAAAGGATATACCTTTGTCTCCCGCACCAACTCCAAATAGGCCTCTTTATTGCTGATTCCTTTAAGCCTTGCATACAAGCTCACACTGTTGCCGTGAGCCCCGCAAAGGTTACAGCGGTACTGATCTGTGTCGGTATTGAGGCTCAGATGGTATTTCCCCGGTCCGTGGTCATGGCAGAAGGGGCAGCTTGCCTCGACCTCCGTTCGCCGCAGCGTTCGGGAGTCGAGGACAAGCCCACACCGTCTGGCCGTTTCCACGATAGGGATTTTATCATATTGTCGGACGGCCAAACGGGATCACCCCCTATCAGGCGGCGCGCTGCTCCGCGAAAACAATAGGTTTGATTGGCCTCACCTGCAGCGGCGCATTGCTCACGCATTTTGCCATGATGATCTGTCCTGTGGGACGTACATTGGCAAGGTCATCCACGGACTCCATGTTGTCCACGAAGACGGGGTAATTGCGCCCTGTGAGACGTTTTATCAGCTCCGACACCTCCATGCCTGCCCGGATCTTCTCGGAAAGAGAGAGCCGGTCATAACGGCGGCCGCTGTAGATAAACTTGAAGGTATCTTTGACCTCGCCTGTGGATTTCACCACATCGTAGAGGGAAATTTCCACGCGGTTCATTTTAAGCTGTGAAAAAGTAAGCTCGGCCCGCTTGCTGACATACGAAATCACATTTGTCATCGTGCGCTTAATTTCGCCGATGCCCTCCTGCGCCTCACGGATCTCACGGTCAAAGTCAGGCGTCTGTGCAGATGCCATCTCATTCAGCGCAGAGAGCTTGGACTCCAACTCACGGCACTGTTCCCGGCACTCACGCAGGCGGTCATACTCTGCCTGCGTCAAATTGCCGTATTCCAGCTCCGCCGTCAAATTCTGAATCTCACTGCGCAGTGCCTCAGCAGCCTGCAAGCCGGTTTCCGACTGTTCCGCGCAGCGCCGCTCCAGTTCGGCAGCGTCTTCCGACCATTTGCGAAGATCCGCTTCTTTGAAGGCATCGAAGGTATCTCTGGCCTTTTTGTCCAGTTCCTGAAGCTCTGTAAGCTGCCCCTTTTGCTCTGTTCCGGCAGCATACAGTTCAGAAATGGTTTTTTTGAGTGCAGCCTGTACCTCCGGCAGCGTTTCCTCCGTCACGCGACGGTGACAGGTGGGGCAGTCCATACCGGCATGAAATGCCTTGTATGCCACGGTCTCCCGCTTATACCGCGCGCTCAGGTCATTGACCTTGGCCGTGATCTCCGCCAGTGGCTCGGTAAACTTGGACTGATACTGCTCAGCCTGTCTGCGGACGATTTTTTCACGCAGCGCGTGAAGCTCTTTTTGCCGCTGCACCGTATCGCCGCGTTCATCACGGGCCATCTCATCGTATCGCTGACTTAGTTCGACGAGCTGTTCCTGCATTTTGGCAGTATCGAGGCCGGCAAACTGTTTTTCCGCCAATGCCGCGATCTTATTTTGAAGAGACGTAATGCCCTCCGAAAACTCCACCCGCATCGTTTCGTACTGTTTCTTTTGGGTTGCCGCCAGATCCTTTTGCCCGCCGAGATAGGTGATACGCTCCTCCAACTCGCGGATCTCCGCACGCCGTCCCTTGAGATAGGCGTCAGGCGAAAGGATCACCTCATCCTTCAGATCTTCCGCGCGGATCCCCTCTCCTGTGGTCTCCGCCATGGTCTCCACCGGTGTCGGCTCGCCGGATGGATCCTGGTCCCGTTCGATCGTGATCGGTGCGGAGGTCACTGGCTGCTCTTTACCCAAAAGCTTTTTCGCTGTCGGCAGTGATGCCACAAAGCTCACCGCAGCAACTCCACCGAAAACGGCCGCAAAAAGAACATAGCACAGGATCCGGCCCGCGGCCCTGCGCTTATCGATCGGAGGTTTTACGACCTTTTCCCTCATAAATTTTTTCTCGTTAGGTGTATCTGACATGAAAAAAGTCTCCTTTTCATATCTTACAGCAGCCCTTACTCCTGCTGCTACAGGCAAATATCCATCAAAATATGATTCCATTTGCGGATTCTTTGCGTTTAGCCTATTTTCTTTTCATTATAATTTTTTTCCTCTTATTATGCAACAAAAAAATGGTGTATACAAGTTTCTCCGTACCATTCGATAACCTTTTCCACAGGCTCTCCCTCCCAAATCGGACACCTCCACCGTAAGAAAAAATCTCTATGATATTTAACACGTTTGTGTTATACTTTTTCTGTGCAGGCAGGCATCTTTACTGAAAATCTCCGCATGTTTCATACCGCGGAATGTCTGCGTATTGAAAGGAAAAAGGATCGACCCATGAATCAGAAAGTATTAAAAACACTTGAATATTATAAAATCATTGAACGACTGACCGACTGCGCGGCATCTGAGCCTGGAAAAAAGATGTGCCGGGAGCTGGTTCCATCCTCAAATTTTGATGAGATCGTTCAGGCCCAGACGGAAACTACCGACGCTGTGACTCGTGTGCGCCAGAAGGGAAGTCTCTCCTTAGCCGGAGTCCGTGATGTACGGGATTCCTTAAAACGTCTGGAGATCGGCAGCTCCTTAAGTATCACAGAGCTTCTCTCCGTCAGCGGACTTTTGACCTGTGCGGCCCGCGCAAAGAATTATGGACGCCATCCGGAAAATATGGAACTTCCTGATGACTCTCTCGATGAGATGTTCCGCACTCTGGAACCACTGACGAATGTGAACAGTGAGATCACCCGCTGTATTCTCGGTGAGGATGAGATCGCCGATGATGCAAGCCCGGGACTCCACCACGTCCGCCGACAGATGAAGATCACGGCAGATAAAGTCCACACCCAGTTGAACTCCATCCTAAACTCCAGCCGGACCATGCTGCAGGATGCCGTTATCACCATGCGTGACGGACGTTACTGCCTCCCGGTCCGCGCCGAGTATAAGAGCCAGTTCGCCGGAATGGTCCATGACCAGTCGGCCACCGGATCCACACTCTTTATCGAGCCGATGGCGATCATCAAGCTAAACAACGAACTCCGTGAACTGGAATTAAAGGAGCAGAAAGAGATCGAGATGATCTTAGCTGCCTTAAGCACCGAGCTCGTCCCGTATATCGAGCCGATCACAACGGATTTTGAGATCCTCACAAAGCTGGATTTCATCTTCGCGAAGGCAGCTCTCTCAAGAATTTATAACTGTTCCATGCCGAAGTTTAACCGAAAAGGTTATATTCATATCAAGGATGGCCGCCATCCGCTCCTTGACCCAAAAAAGGTCGTTCCGATCAATATCTGGATGGGAAGAGATTTCGACCTGCTGATCGTAACAGGACCGAATACCGGCGGTAAGACCGTATCCTTAAAGACGGTCGGTCTGTTTACCCTGATGGGACAATCCGGTCTGCAGATCCCGGCGTTTGACGGATCCGAGCTTTCCGTTTTTGACGAGGTATTCGCGGATATCGGCGATGAGCAGAGCATCGAGCAGAGCTTAAGTACCTTCTCCGCCCATATGACGAATATCGTGAAGATCCTAAATCAGGCAGACAGCCGGTCTCTCTGCCTTTTCGATGAGCTTTGTGCCGGAACGGACCCCACCGAGGGCGCTGCTTTAGCGATCTCTATCCTGTCCTTCCTTCACAATATGAAGTGCCGGACCATGGCGACCACCCACTACAGCGAATTGAAAGTATTCGCCCTGTCAACACCGGGCGTTGAGAACGCCTGCTGCGAGTTTAATGTTGAAACACTGCGCCCGACTTATAAGCTTTTGATCGGTATTCCCGGAAAGAGCAACGCATTCGCGATCTCCCGACAGTTAGGTCTGCCGGATTACATCATCGATGATGCGAAGACCCATCTGGAATCCAATGATGAGGCATTTGAGGATCTGCTTGCGAACTTAGAGCAGAGCCGCGTGACCATCGAAAAAGAGCGTGAGGAGATCGCAAGCTACAAGGAAGAGATCTCCCGTTTAAAGAAGAATATCGAGCAGAAGGAAGAGCGGCTTGATGAGCGGAAAGAAAAGCTCTTAAAGAACGCCAACGAGGAAGCCCAGCGGATCTTACGCGAGGCGAAGGAGACCGCGGACCAGACGATCCGGAATATCAACAAGCTTGCCGCAAGCTCCGGTGTCGGAAAAGAGCTGGAAGCTGAGAGAACAAAGCTCCGCGAAAAGCTGGATAAAGTTGATAAAAGCTTAAGTCTGAAGAACAATAAGGGGCCGAAAAAGACGATCTCACCGAAGAAATTAAAGATCGGTGACGGTGTTAAGGTCCTCACGATGAACTTAAAGGGAACAGTCAGCACACTGCCGAACGCAAAAGGCGATCTCTATGTGCAGATGGGAATCCTGCGCTCCCTTGTAAATATCAAAGATCTGGAACTTTTAGACGAGGCGTCCGTATCCGGACCGGGCCTCGATCCGGCTGCCCTGAAGCGGAACAACACCGGAAGCGGAAAGATCAAGATGGCGAAGTCCTTCTCCGTCTCCCCGGAGGTCAATCTCATCGGAATGACAACGGACGAGGCAATGCCTGTCCTTGACAAGTATCTGGACGATGCTTATCTCGCCCATCTTCCGCAGGTCCGCGTTGTGCATGGGCGCGGAACAGGTGCACTGCGGGCTGCGGTTCATAAGCATTTGAAGAAGCTTAAGTACGTAAAAGAATTCAGACTTGGAGAATTTGGGGAAGGCGATACGGGCGTTACGATCGTAACCTTCAAGTAACTTTCAATTAGGAACTGCGTCGGATTTTGTCTGAACAGTACTATTTTAAAGTTATGTTAACCGCAAAGGTTTCAATTTTACCCATCATCCTATAGGAAATAGAAACCTGCCCTGATTTACAGGCAAAAAACGAAATTTTTACGATAAATTTTAGAAGGAGGAGACCTCCATGGTCGATAAACAGAGAATTCTCATCGTCGACGATGACGAGAATATTGCAGAGTTAATTTCCCTGTACCTGATGAAAGAATGTTATGATACAAAGATCGTCGGGGACGGAGAATCCGCATTGAAGGAGGTTCCGGTCTTTAAGCCGAACCTGATCCTTCTCGACCTGATGCTGCCGGGCATGGATGGCTATCAGGTCTGCCGGGAGATCCGCACGACCTCTCAGGTACCGATCATCATGCTGTCCGCAAAGGGCGAGGTCTTCGACAAAGTTTTAGGTCTGGAACTCGGTGCCGATGACTATATGATCAAGCCCTTCGATTCAAAAGAACTTGTCGCCAGAGTCAAGGCTGTTCTCCGCCGCTATCAGGCGGCCCCGGTCAGTATGTCCGCTGCGACAAAACAGCAGGGAGAATATGTGGAGTATCCGAATCTCATCGTCAACCTGACGAACTATTCCGTCCTCTACAAAGGCCACTCTGTGGATATGCCGCCGAAGGAGCTGGAACTTTTATACTTCCTTGCCTCCTCTCCGAATCAGGTCTTTACCCGAGAACAGCTGTTGGATCATATCTGGGGCTATGAGTATATCGGTGACACCCGGACTGTTGATGTCCACATCAAACGTCTTCGCGAGAAGATCCGCGACGACGAGAACTGGGCGCTGTCCACCGTCTGGGGAATCGGCTATAAATTCGAGGTAAGACGATGACCCGTTCTCTTTATACCAAGTTTCTTCTCGGATATCTGGTGTTTGGTCTTCTCGGTTTCATTTTCATCGCGACCATGTCCTCGGAGATCACCTACCAGTATCTCTTAGAAGAAAAGTCTGAATCGCTCTACGATGAGGCGAATCTTCTCGCCTCCACCTACAGCGATATCTATCAGGGCAAAAATATCAGTCTGTCCACGGCAAACCCGCAGCTGCAGGCCGTTGCCACCTACTTAAAGGCACAGGCCTGGGTCATCAACCAGAAAGGCAGCGTCGTTGCGGAGACTGCCCCAGCCTCCCATATCGGCACCGCCATCGATGGTTTTGATCCCACCGTGGCGGGAAACCGCTCGTATATGACCGGCAGATTTTTCGGCATGTTTGATAAGGAGATGCTGTCCGTCATTGCGCCGATCACGGGCAACTTCAATACATATGGTTATGTAGTGATCCATATGCCCATCGAACAGATCGTACATGGGAAAGACCGGATCCTGAACATTGTATACATTACAGCGCTGGTGGTTTTCATCCTCTCCCTGATCATTCTTCTCGTGTTCACAAAGACTGTATATGTCCCGTTAAAAAAGATCACTGCGGGCGCGAAGGAATACGCGGCGGGAAATTTAAGTCATACGATCAAGGTAAATTCTGCCGATGAGATGGGGTATCTTGCCAACACCTTAAATTATATGTCCAGTGAATTAAATAAGATGGAGGAATATCAGCATTCCTTTATCGCCAACGTCTCCCACGACTTCCGCTCCCCGCTGACATCCATCAAGGGGTATCTGGAAGCGATCAAAGACGGAACGATCCCGCCGGAATTATATGATAAATATCTCGGTATCCTGATTTCCGAGACAGAGCGCTTAAACAAACTCACTCAGGGCATGCTGACGCTGAACTCTCTCGACAGCAAGGGATTCCTGACACGGAGCAACTTTGATATCAATCGCGTTATTAAAGATACCGCGGCAACCTTTGAAGGAACCTGCAATGCCAAGGATATCGTTCTCGATCTCACCTTCGCTGCGGATATCCAGATGGTGTATGCAGACCTCGGTAAGATCCAGCAGGTGCTCTACAATCTGATCGACAACGCCATCAAATTCAGCCGTGAGAACTCTGTGATCTATATCCAGACTTCGCTGAAGTACGAGAAAGTCTTTATTTCCGTGAAAGATACGGGAATCGGTATTCCGAAAGAGAGTATCAAGAAGATCTGGGACCGGTTCTATAAGTCGGATCTCTCCAGAGGTAAGGATAAGAAGGGAACAGGACTCGGTCTGGCAATCGTAAAAGAGATCATACAGGCACATGGGGAAAATATTGATGTGATCAGCACCCAGGGGGTCGGGTCGGAATTTATCTTTACGCTGCCGAAGGCGACGGCACTGTAATACAGCCAAACATCCGGACACAGAAATATCTATTCTGTGTCCGTTTTTTGTTACTCGCATCTCGCGCGGTCGTTTGCGACAATCTATATTTTCCCACAGTGCACAAAAAATCTCTGTCTGGACGCACCTCGGCGTGTCCGGGCAGAGATTTTTATTTCTGTCGATTCTTCCGTTTTCTTAGATTTCTTTCATCTTCGTCCCGATCGCATGAACAACCACCTTCATGCTTTGTTATTTTTATGATCGGCCGGACATCATATCAAGTCCTGTCATTGCCAGCACTTTTACTGCTGCAGTGAGAGCACGTCTTCCTGCTTCTCCTCCTGCAGCGTCCGCAAATGCTGCTGTATGGGTTCCCAAGCCTTCGCCCACACCGATATAAAACTGGGCAGCCGGAAGTGCCTGAGTCACATTTCCTACATCCGTGGAACCGATTCCCTGAGTCAGATCACGGGGGATATGATGTTCTCCAATGAAATCCATGTTCTTTTCCACTGCCGTCACAAGTTCTCTGTTGTTGCGGACATCTTTTATCAGATAGCCATTCTGCTGAATTTCCACATCTACACCGGCGCAGATGGCTGCGCCTTTCGCGCACCGGTCTATCACGGAGATCACATCTTTCAGATACTCCGCATCCAGCGCCCTGATATTGAATCTGCAGACTGCTCTCTCCGGAACAATATTCACAACGGTTCCGCCTTCCACGATAATTCCGTGAACCCTCGTATAATCCTTAAAATGAAGTCTCTGGGAATCTACCGCATGGAACATCTGGAGAACTCCGTTTAACGCGCTTGCCCCCATCCACGGACATGCTGCGGTATGTGCCGGTTTGCCGGTGAAGGTATAGGTCTTATTTACGGCTGCAAATGAGATATCATCTGCCATGGACATATCACTCGGATGCATGATCAGCGCCATATCCACACCATCGAAAATTCCTTCGTCCAGCATCGTGATCTTTCCGCTTCCGTTTTCCTCGGCCGGTGTTCCAAGAACCTTCAGGGTTCCGCCGATCCCGTATCTTTCCATGATCTCTTTTAATATCACACCGGCTCCGGCTCCGCTGGTGCCAATCAGATTGTGACCGCATGCATGTCCAATTTCAGGAAGAGCGTCGTACTCGCACATAAAGGCAAAGGTCATTCCCGGCTTTCCGCTCCGGTATTCTGCCACAAATGCGGTCTCCAGAGAGCCGGCTCCCCTCTGTACTTTAAAGCCATGCTTTTCCAGCAACCCGCACAGCTGATCCTGCGCCAGCATTTCATGGTATGCCAGCTCCGGATGAGCAAATATGTATGCACTGACCGCCTCAAACTCATCCCGGTATTTCTCCGCCAATGTTTCAATCTCGTGCTTTACCTGTGTAAGCTCCATCGTCATTTCCTCCTGTTATTCCCGACATTATATCCATTATTATACCGCGGTTGCTCCTGCTTTCTCAAGTACTGATCACATAAATTTCCCACTCTGGCACAGATGGGAACCTTCCTTTTCGTCCATTGAATCCCCCTGCGTTTCATGATAAAATATAATTATCTGACCAATCATTTCTAACTGCTCGAGAGGAGGACACAACTATGAATTCTATTTCTATCACCTGGAATGGTCATTCCTGTTTCACCGTTGAAAAAGATGGATTTTCCATTGTTTTTGATCCATATGGCCCAAATACGGTACCGGGACTCGCTCCGCTTTCCCTCACCGCAGACATGATACTCTGCAGCCACGAACATGGTGACCACGGTTACACGGACGCAGTGACCTTAAAGCACAGCGGGACAAAGAACCCGTTTTCCATCACGAAGATCGACACCTGGCATGACCCGGAACAGGGAGCCCTCCGTGGACCGAACCGGATCCACATTTTAGAATCAGATGGACTTAAAATTGCCCATATGGGTGACATCGGATGTCCTCTTACCAGAGAACAAAAGGATCTGTTAAAGCATCTCGACGCGATCCTGATCCCTGTGGGCGGTTATTATACGATCGATGCGGTCCAGGCGAAGGCTGTGGTGGATGACCTCGCGCCCCGCGTTGTGATCCCGATGCACTACCGTTCTGACCATTTCGGCTATCCGGTGATCGGACGTCTTGAGGAATTTACAGGACTCTGCCGGAATGTGGTGGAGTACGACTCCAACACACTGGTGCTGACGGCTGAGACGAGACCGCAAACGGCGGTTTTGAAGCTGAAATAACCAGATAAGTTCCATTTTTGCTGCAGTTTTCCGTGATGATCCGACCGGCGGTGTAAAAATACAGCTGTCATGTCCGCTCAAATACAGAGTTTAACTGCAGCAATTTTTATGTCCTTTTCCCGGCGCTGGAGAGTACTATAATTTTATAACTTTAAGTTATGTGCCATATCAATACGTGCCATTTTATTTATGCCTGATCCTATGCTATAATGAGGGAATGAAAGAATTCATGAACTGTTACGGCGGCTGACGGTCTATATCTTCGCAGCTGTCTTTTAATATTTCTTAGATAAGAAAGGAACATATAAAGTCATGGCAAAAGGAACGATCTTTAAATTTCATAATGACCTTGATACCGATCAGATCATTGCATCCCAATATCTGCTCTTACCGAATCTGGAAGAGATGAAAGAGCACACATTCGAGTCTCTCGACCCGGATTTCCCCAAAAAAGTAAAACCGGGCGATTTTGTTGTCGGCGGCGAGAACTTCGGCTGCGGTTCTTCCAGAGAACAGGCACCGGGCGTTTTAAAAGCCCTCGGCGTACAGGCCGTCGTTGCAAAATCCTTCGCAAGGATTTTCTATAGAAATGCGATCAATATCGGACTTCCGGTTATCGTCTGTAAAGACCTGCCGGATGATGTAAAGACCGGCGACACCATGGAACTTTCCATGTCCGACGGAACTGCTCATGCAAATGGAAAGACATATTCCTGCACAAAGCTGCCGGAATACATGCAGAACATCTTAAATCAGGGCGGACTGATCGCTTCTTTAAACCGTGAGGAGGAGTAGGACAATGGGAATGACAATCGCAGAAAAGATCATCGCAGCGGCAGCCGGTGTTGACTACGTAAAACCGGGAGATATCCATACCGTAACATTAGACCGTATGATGAGCAACGACGGAACCACACATCTGACCGTTGACATGTACCGCAATAAATTAAAACATCCGCACATCGCGGACACAAAAAAGATGGTATTCATTGTAGACCACAATGTCCCGTCTGACTGTCCGAAGACAGCGGCGTCCCAGAAGAAGATGCGCGACTTCGCGAAGGAAAACAACATCGATTTCTGGGAAGGAAAGGGCGTCTGCCACCAGATCATGATGGAACATTATGTATGTCCGGGTGAACTGATCTTCGGTGCTGACAGCCACACCTGCTCTTACGGCGCTCTCGGTGCATTCGGTACCGGCGTCGGCTGTACCGACCTCCTCTACGGCATGGTGACAGGAAAATCCTGGGTTCTCGTTCCGGAGACTGTAAAATTCAACCTCGTCGGAAAGCTGCCGGAAGGCGTTTACGCGAGAGACCTGATCTTGACCATCATCGGCACCATCGGCGCAAACGGCTGCAACTACCAGGTTATGGAGTTCACCGGCGAAGGCGCTAAGACATTAAGCATCAGCGAGCGTATGGTCCTCTGCAACATGGCTGTCGAGGCAGGTGCAAAGACCGGTATCTTCGAGCCGGACGAGAAAGCCATCGAATACCTGGAAGCTCACGGAAGAAAGCCGAAGGCACTCTTCACAAGCGACCCGGACGCAGTCTACGCAAGAGAATATACCTTTGACCTCTCCAAGATCCGTCCGGTAGTGGCAAAACCAGACTTCGTTGATAACCTGGTTCCGGCTGAGGAAGTCCGCGGCGTGAAGATCGACGAGGCATTCTTAGGTTCCTGCAACAACGGACGTATCGAGGACCTGAGAGTCGGCGCTTCCATCATTAAAGGAAAGAAGGTCGCTGAAAAAGTTCGTTTCCTTGTGGTTCCGGCAAGCCAGACCGTTTATCTCCAGGCACTGAAGGAAGGTCTGATCGACGCCTTTATGGAAGCCGGAGCAATTGTTATGAATCCGAACTGCAGCGTATGCTGGGGAAGCTGCCAGGGCGTTATC